>RCNI01000008.1_pt1 | contig 184954 bp, 141 predicted proteins | sample 2041151 | NCBI WGS metagenome assembly RCNI01 (sample SAMN09708214, study PRJNA481090) | feces metagenome | isolation source: feces | place: Antarctica: Albino Rookery
CATTCCGAACACGGTAGTTAAGCTCATTCGCGCCGAAAATACTTGGCTGGAAGCGGCCCGGGAAAATAGGTCGGCGCCGACATCAAAAATAACTTCCCAAACGGGGAGTTATTTTTTTATATTTTTTTGCTTTTTTAAAAGTTTCCATAAAAAACGGCTGAGAAGAGCTTTTGCTTTTCTCAGCCGTTTTTTTATTTTCTCGTAAAGTTTCTTAAATAGTGAGCGCCGTTAAAATGCTGGAATACAGCTTTACGGGGTCTTTGAGGAAATTGTTCTTCACCATTTCTAATTGCATACTGTCTGCTACAAATACCGTTAAGCGCATGAGCTCATCTTGACCGTCTCCTAAAACAAAGGTTACGTTGTAGCCGCCGTTCGGCAGTGCTTCCTGTAAAATCTTATTTTCACGCTTGTTGCGTGCTAAGGTCATCAGCTTAATAGCGGAATTTACAGCCTTTTCGCGCACGGTTTTGGGGAGGGTAGCCTCCAAAAGCTCGGCGGAGTTTTTGCCCTCTTCCGTTGCCAAAAGCAGCTCTTCGTCGGTTTCTTCATCGGTTGTTTTTTGAATACTGCCGCTTTTTAAAAGCTCCGAAATCGCCTCACCGACTTCAAAGTAATTCGCAAGTCCCTCATCTAAAAGGGCATCCAATAAAACAGAGGTCGCAATCGGCTTGTCAATCGCCTTTAAAAGATAACAAATCAGAAGGCGTATTTCATTACGGTTTCTAAGCCCGCCAAGCGCAATGCCGGCGTCAAACGCGTCAAAAGTATCAAATTCCATAAAACAGCCTCCTTCCTAAAATTTTGTCCTGAAACAATATTTTACTCAAATTTCAGTCTTTTGTCAATCTAAGGCATCTAAAACTTCCAAAACGTGGTTGCCTTCCTCGTAAACGTGGGGTACGCGTTTAGAAATACTGCAGGAAAGCTCATAATTAAAACTGCCGGCAAGATTTGCCACGTCTTCCATGGTAATGGTTTCGTCACCGTCTCGACCGATGAGTACCACTTGGTCGCCACGTTTTACGTTCGGAATATCGGTTACGTCCAACATCATTTGATCCATGCAAACTCTGCCTAAAATCTGCGCTTTTTGACCGTGAATGAGCACATAACCTTTGTTCGAAAGCGCTCTCGGATAGCCGTCCGCATAGCCTACAGGCACAGTTGCAATCACGGTGTCCTTGTCGGTCTTGTAGGTGGAGCCGTAGCTGACAGCGAAATCCGGGCCGACTTTTTTCACAAAGCTCACATGGCTTTTAATCTGCATAGCGGGAACCAGCGACAGATTTTCTTTTTTGACCTCATCCGACGGATATAAGCCGTAGGTCATAATGCCGCAGCGCACCATGTCGAGGAAATCATCCTCAAAATCAATAATAGCGGCAGAATTGCACATGTGACGAATCTGGAAGTGGATGCCTTCGGCGTTTGCCATGTCGATGAAGTGCAAAAACTTTTCTTTTTGACGCAGGCAGGAGGTTTTATCCATCTCGTCTGCACAGGCAAAGTGGGTGAAAATACCCTGCGGCTCTATGTGGGGCAAAGCCAAAATCTCTTTTAATAAAGACAGGCTACTTTCATCGGGCTGCATACCGATGCGCCCCATGCCGGTGTCCACTTTAATGTGGATTTTAGCATTTTTGTGAAGAGCGGTGGCTGCCTTGGAGATTTCCTGTGCTGCATCCAGTGAAAAAACGGTTAAGGAAATATCCTGCTTTATAAGCTCCGCTAAATCATCCTCAAACACGGGACCTAAAATTAAAATCAAATTTTCGATGCCAGCACGTCTTAACTGCAAAGCTTCTTTTGCAGTTGCTACGCCGAAACCGAACACGCCGATTTTAGAAAGCTCTTTGGCAACTGGAACTGCGCCATGACCGTATGCATCGGCTTTTACAATCGCCATAACACGTGCATCGCCGACTTTAGCCATCGCATTTTTTACATTTTGACAAATTGTGTCTAAATTAATTTCTGCATAAATCCTTTGCGGAAGCATATAAAAACCTTCTTTATATTTTTCTAAAAACATTATAGTATGCGAGAAAAATCCTGTCAACCAAAACAGAGGTTTAAATTTAGAAAATACAAAATACGCTTTTTTAAATTTCAAACAGAATAAAAGTGTTCCTTTATTGGAAGAATAGGAAGTGACAAAACAAAAAAGGAGAACGTTATGCAAGCTTTGGTGGAAATGATAGATGTTGTTAAGAAATTTCCGGGCGTTACCGCACTTCGGGATATTTCGTTTCAGGTTCTCCCCGGCGAAGTGCACGTTTTGCTCGGTGAAAACGGCGCAGGGAAATCCACGCTTATGAAAATTTTAAGTGGCGTGTATGCACCGACCTCCGGCCGCATTCTTTTGGAGGGCAAAAGCTATGCACGGCTCACACCTGCCGATGCCAAGAAACACGGTATTTCCGTCATTTATCAGGAGCTCAGCGTGATTGATGCGCTTTCCATTGCCGAAAATCTTTTTGTCGGGCATTTGCCGATGAAGCACTACGGTGCGTTTCAGGTGGTGGATTATCAACAAATGGAAGAAAGAGCGGCAGAACTCCTGCAAAAAGTGGGACTCAAACGAAGTCCCAAAACACCGGTAGAGGCTTTGAGTATTTCCGAAAAACAGCAGGTCGAAATCGCAAAAGCACTGGCTTCGGATAGCCGGGTGCTCATTATGGATGAACCGACCACCTCTTTAACACAAGAAGAGGTCAAGCATCTGTTTCGGGTGATTCGGGCTTTAAAAGCCGAGGGCAAGGGCATTGTTTTTATTTCTCACAAGCTCGAAGAACTTTTGGAAATCGGCGACCGTGTTACCGTGCTCAAGGACGGCGGTTATGTCGGCACAAGAAATATAAAAGACGTCACCGCCGATGATTTGGTCACGATGATGGTAGGCCGAGAAGTCAAAAAGAATTATCAAAACGAAACGCCGCTGGACCGAAAACGAGCCGAGGTACTTTTCGAGGTACAGCATATTACAAGAGCCGACAATAAGGTGCGCGATGTCTCGTTTCAGCTACATCGTGGCGAAATTTTAGGCTTTGCAGGCTTGGTCGGCTCGGGGCGCAGTGAACTTATGAATTCGATTTTTGGTGCAGAACCGAGAACCGGCGGCAGAGTCTTTTTTAAGGGAAAAGAAATTCACACAAAAAATCCCTACCGCGCAATTCAAAGTGGCCTCGGCATGGTGACTGAAAACCGCCGCAAGACAGGATTTTTCGGCAATTTCAGCATCAAAGAAAATATTTCGATTTTGCCGTTCGTTAAAAATTCCTCTCTGGGCGGCGTCGGCGGACTTTTAGACCTCAAGTTTGAAAAGGCATGTGCCGAACGCCAAAAGCAGGATTTGCATATTAAATGCGCCTCTGTAGAGCAGAATATCACCGAGCTTTCCGGCGGTAACCAGCAAAAGGTTATCCTTTCCAAATGGTGCGCGGCAAATTCCGAAATTTTGATTTTCGACGAACCGACCAAAGGCATCGACGTGGGTAGTAAGGGCGAGATTTATGCGCTCATACGCCGTTTGTCGAACGAGGGAAAGGGCGTTTTGGTGGTCTCCTCGGAGCTACCCGAGCTTCTTGCCGTCTGCGATACGATTGCGGTATTCCGTGAGGGCGAAATCGTCAAAACCTTCCCGATTGAGGAAGCGAGCGAAGAAAAAATTATTGCCGTAAGCACTGCCGACACGGCGAAAGCACAATGAGGTGAAACAATGGAACGAAAGAAAACAGAAAAAATGAGCTTTCAGGCGATTTGGCAAAAATACGGTACCTTTGGTATTTTGATTTTGCTTCTGGCGATTTTGGCGATTGCCAATCCCGAAAATTTCTTTATGCCCTCCACCGTGACGCAGATTTTAGCCCAAAGCTCTGTTAATATTTTAATTGCCATGGGCGAGTTTTTCGCCATTTTGATTGCGGGTATCGATCTTTCCGTCGGCTCTGTAGTCGCACTTACCGGTATGGTGACGGCAAAACTGATGACTTACGGTTTACCCGTTGCGCTGTGCATGATCTTAGGGTTGCTTCTGGGTGCCTTTTTAGGGCTTTTAAACGGCCTTTTAGTCAATGGTACAGGTCTGCATCCCTTTATCATTACCCTCGGCACACAGGCGATTTTCAGAGGTATTACTTTGATTATTTCGAACTCCAGTGCGGTGTTCGGCTTCCCCGCAAGCTTTACCGCTATGCTTTCTAAAAATTTCGGCATTGTGCCGGTTGTGGCGCTGATTGCGATTGTCACAGCCTTGATTTTATCCTTTTTAACGAAGAAAACAAAGCTCGGTAGAAATATTTATGCGCTCGGCGGCAACCGCGAAGCGGCGTGGTATTCGGGTATCAACATTAAACTGCATACCGCGATTGTGTTTGTGATTTCGGGCCTTTGCGCGGGTCTTGCCGGCATTGTACTGCTTGGCCGTGTTGGCTCGGCGGAACCTGCCGCGGCAACGGGCTTTGAAACCTATGCTATCGCGGCGGCCATCATCGGTGGCACAAGCTTTTTCGGCGGTAAGGGTAAAATTTTTGGCGTGGTTATGGGCGGTCTCATTATCGGTGTCATCAACTTCGGTATGAACATTCTGGCGCTCTCGAGCACGCTTCAGCAGGTCGTTATGGGTGCGCTCATTATCGGCTCTGTTGCCCTTGACCGATTCGTAGCCGAAAAGCGATGAGAAAGGAGAACAAAATGCAGGCAAAATTCAGTCCATCTCTTATGTGTATGGATTTTTTAAAGCTGAAGGAACAGGCGGAAATTTTAAATCCGCTTTGCGACCGCTATCATGTGGATATTATGGATGGCCATTTTGTCCCGAATATCACACTCTCGCCCGATTTCGTGGCGGCATTCGCTAAGGTCGCGAAAAAGCCCCTCGATTGTCACCTCATGGTGACCGACCCGTCTCTTTATCTCTTGCCTTTAAAGGAGGCAGGGGCAACGCTCATCAGCCCCCAGGCGGAAACGATAGAGCATAATGCTTTTCGAGTGCTCAATCAAATCGAAGCCCTCGATATGGAGGCAGGGGTCACGATTTGCCCCGCTACGCCTTTGGAAGCGATTGAATATTATCTGGGCCGTCTTAAAACCGTGACGGTGATGACGGTAGACCCCGGCTTTGCGGGTCAGCCTTTTATTGAAGAAATGCTGCCGAAAATCGAGATGCTGCGCAATTTAAAAGAAAAAACGGGCTACAGCTTCCAAATCGAAGTGGATGGCGGTTGTAACGAGCACACCTTCCGAGATTTAAAATCCGCCGGCGCAGAGGTGTTTGTGGTCGGCAGTTCGGGACTCTTTTCGTTAGATGAAGATTTAAATACCGCTTACGAAAAAATGCTCGAGAATTTTGCAAAAGCCACAGAAAATCTTTAAAGGAGAAGCCATGAAACCTTTTGCGATAGGAATAGATATAGGCGGCACGAATTTCCGCATTGGTACGGTAGATGCCGACGGCAGAACGCGGCATTTTGAAAAGAACAGTAGCCGTATTTTTAAAGAAGCCGATGCCGCCCGTCAGCTTGCCACGCGCATAAAAGACTATATAAAAGCGCATACTTTAGAAGAACAAATTTTAGGGGTCGGCATCGGCGTGCCGTCTCTCGTGAGCAGGGATTGCCTTAGAATTCTTTCCACCCCGAATTTAAAAGGCTTCGAGGGGGAACACTTTGTAAGGGATTTGGAAGAGGCACTTTCCCTGCCTGTGTTTTTAGACAGGGATGTAAATTTCTTGCTCCTCGACGATTTAAAAACGCTTTCCCTCGAAAATAAAGAGAGCGTTTTGGGCTTTTATGTGGGTACAGGACTCGGTAATGCCCTCTATATAAACGGCGAGCTGTATCGCGGTAGAAACGGCGCGGCAGGGGAACTGGGGCACATTCCGCTGTATGATGTTACGGAAGAATGTACCTGTGGCAATCTGGGCTGTGCCGAAACCCGCATGTCGGGTCGCTATTTAGAGGTGCTCGCCAAGCAGTATTTTCCTCGTGAAGATGTACACTTCTTGTTTGAGCTCTTCGCCAATCATCCTGTTTTAGAAAAATTTGTTCGAGATTTAGCGCTCCCCATTGCGACGGAAATCAATATTTTAGACCCCGAAGCGGTGATTCTTTCAGGCGGCGTGCTCTATATGCCGTCTTTTCCGCGCGAGCTTTTAAAGACGGAAATTTTAAAGCATTTAAGAAAACCTTATCCTTATAAAACACTCGAAATGCATTTTTTAGACCACACCGAAGAAAGTGCGGTGCGCGGTGCCGGACTTTCCGTGCATAGTGCATTTTACAGTCCATCGGCGGCGAAAGCCGATTTTAAATAGAAGATGATTCTAAAGAAAAGAGGAATTTTATGAAAAAACTACTCAGCCTTGTGCTTGCCTGCACTGCCGTGCTCAGCTTGTTTGCTTTCGCGGCATGTGGCAAAGAAGAAATGGCGCAAAAACCCAGTATGCCCACCATGCCCGAAGACATGAACCCGAAAAAAACGGAATATGCGGTGATTTTGAAAACCCTTTCCAACGATTTCTGGGCAAAGATGAAAACGGGTATCGAAGAAGAAGCGAAAAAACAGGGCGTCAAGGTCGATATTTTCGCGGCTAACAATGAAGAGGATACCGAAGGTCAGCTTCGCATTTTAGAAAACTGCATTGCGAAAGGCTACAAAGCAATCGGCGTTGCACCGCTTTCCCCGACCAACCTCATTAACGGTATCGCCGCGGCAAATCAGAAAGGCATTTACGTGATGAATATCGACGAAAAGATTGATATGGAAAGCCTTAAAAACGCCGGCGGCTCTGTCATCGGTTTTGCTACAACCGATAACGTCAAGGTCGGTGAAAAGGGTGCAGAATATATCATCAGCAAATTAAAAGACGGCGGTGAGGTTGCCATTATCGAAGGCAAGGCAGGCAACGCCTCCGGCGAAGCCAGAAAACAGGGCGCGGAAAACGCCTTTAAAAAGGCAAGTGCCGTAACGCTGATTGCTTCTCAGCCTGCCGATTGGGATAGACAGAAAGCCCTCGACACTGCCGCCAGCCTCCTTCAAAAGCATCCGAATTTAAAGGGTATTTACTGCTGTAACGACACCATGGCACTCGGTGCTTTGCAGGCGGTCAAGAATGCCGGTAAGCTCGGCAAGGTGCTGGTTGTGGGTACAGACGGCGCAGAAGAAGCGATTCAAAGCGTAAAAGCCAAGGAGCTCACCGCCACCGTGGCACAGGACCCCAAAGAAATCGGTGCGGCATCCCTTCGCCGCATGATTGAAGAGGTCAAGGCAGGTAATCCCATGGATAAAGAAAAAGAGCCGCCCATGATTCCCGTCGATTCCTATATCGTCGAGCAGGAGGGCTGAGCCTTGGCAGAACAGACCTTTGCTGTCGCCATCGGCAGTGACCATGCAGGTTATCCGCTCAAAGAAAAAATCAAAGCGCATCTTTTAGAGCTTGGCTATTTTGTAAAGGATTTCGGTACGTGCAACGAGGAACGCTGTGACTATCCGCTCTACGGCGAAGCGGTCGGCAAAGCGGTCGCTTCGGGCGAATACGGACGCGGTATTCTCGTTTGCGGAACAGGCGTGGGCATTTCCATTGCGGCGAATAAAGTCCACGGTGTTCGCGCTGTCTGCTGTAGTGAACCGTATTCCGCCCTGCTTTCCCGTCAGCATAATGATTCCAATATCCTCGCCATGGGTGCGCGCGTCGTTGGAGACGGCTTGGCTTTTATGATTGTCGATGCGTGGCTTCTCGGCAAATACGAGGGTGGTAGACATCAAAATCGTCTCGACCAAATTGCCCACATCGAAGCTACTGAAACTGAAAATACCGAATTCTTTATGTAAAAGTAAAAGCCCCGCACCGTCTGGTGTGGGGCTTTTGCAATGTTTCTTTTTTATTCTAAGAGTGGCGCAAACGCACAAAAAGGTTATTTTGCGGGCATGGGCGGCTTCTTCATCGAAAGACCGATTCTACCCTTTTTGCTATCCACGGAAAGTACGGTAACTTCGACACGGTCACCGAGCTTGACCACTTCGCTCGGGTGCTTAATGAATTTATTGGACATCTGCGAAATGTGCACCAGACCGTCCTCATGCACACCGATGTCTACAAAAGCACCGAAGTCTACGATGTTGCGCACCGTGCCCTTTAAGACCATGCCTTCTTTTAAATCGTTCATGTCCATAACGTCGGTGCGAAGCTCTGCGGGCGGCAGTTCGCCTCGGGGGTCTCTGCCGGGCTTGATGAGTTCTTCCAAAATATCTTTGAGGGTCGGCACACCGACACCGATTTTTTCACTGAGCGCTGAAAGACCGACTTCTTCTGCCTTCTTTCGTAAGTCCTGCATCTTTTCTGTGCCGATTTCACTTTCTTTAAACGAAAGCTCTTTTAAAAGTGCCTTGGCGGCCTTGTAGCTTTCGGGATGCACAGCGGTTCTATCTAAGGGATTTTCGCCGTCTGCAATGCGTAAAAAGCCTGCGGATTGCTCAAACGCCTTCGGGCCGAGCTTTGCCACCTTCTTGAGTGCCGTTCTGTTTTTGAATCTGCCGTTTTCCTCACGGTAGGCGACAATGTTTTTCGCAACGGCAGAGGAAATGCCCGAAACGTGCTCTAAAAGCGGAGCGGAAGCGGTATTCAAATCCACACCGACACTGTTTACGCAGGATTCTACCACGTAGGAAAGCTCGCTTTCAAGCTCTTTTTTCGGCATATCGTGCTGATATTGCCCAACGCCGATGGCTTTCGGCTCAATTTTAACCAGCTCGGAAAGCGGGTCTTGCAGTCGTCTTGCAATGCTGACAGCACTGCGGAGCGTTAAGTCGAACTGCGGAAATTCTTCTGCGGCGAGCTTGCTGGCAGAGTAAACGGAAGCACCCGCTTCACTGACGACCATGTAAGCGACCTTTTCGGGGATTTCTTTAATCAAATCGCTGACGAAAATTTCTGTTTCTTTAGAAGCTGTGCCGTTGCCGATAGAAATAACCTCTACGCCGTGTTTTTTGATGAGACGCTTCACGGTTTCTTTAGCACTTTGCTTTTGCGCTTCGGAATGGGTGATGTAAATCACGCCTGTGTCGAGTACCTTGCCTGTGCCGTCGGTCACAGCGACCTTACAGCCGGTACGGTAGCCGGGGTCTAAGCCTAAAGTGACCTTGTCGCGAACGGGCGGCTGCATCAACAGGGCGTGCAGATTCGAGCCAAAGTTCTGAATCGCACCGGCGCTGGCACGCTCGGTTAAGGTATTTCTAGTTTCTCTTGCCATAGAGGGGGCAAGCAGACGAGTGTAGCTGTCCTCCAGGGCTTCTTTTAAAAGCACAGCGCAGGGCGATACGGGATTTTTTATCATTTCGCTTTCTAAGGCTCTTTGTGCTTTTTCAATCGGGATTTCACAGTTTACCTTTAAAAATCCTTCCTTTTCGCCACGGTTCATCGCAAGGATTCTGTGATCGGGAATCGTTTTTACAGGCTCAGAGTAATCATAATACTGGGTGTAAACGCTGTCCTTTTCCTTGTCCTCAGCGGTGACGGAAATAGTGCCGACCACCGAAAAAAGATTACGCAATCTGCGGCGGATTTCCGCATTTTCCGAAGCACGTTCTGCCAAAATATCCTTAGCACCGTTTAAAGCATCTTCTATTGTCTCGACTTCTTTTTCTGCATCTATATAGCCTTCTGCTTCTTTATAAGGGTCTGCCTTTGTTTCCTGCGCTTCCAAATAATCTGCGAGAGGCTCTAAGCCTTTTTCTTTTGCAACAGAAGCACGGGTTCTTCTTTTCTTTTTATAGGGCATATAGATGTCCTCAAGTTCGGAAAGCGTCTGTGCAGAGGAGAGAGCCTTTTCGATTTCCTCGGTCATCTTACCCTCGGCATCAATCGCCTTAAAGATTTCCTCTTTTCTCTCCTCAAAACGTCTTAAATAGTCGAGACGCTCCAAAAGGCTGTGAATGGTTTGCTCATTTAAAGAGCCATGCGCTTCTTTACGGTAACGGGCAATGAAGGGGACGGTAGCGCCTTCGTCATGCAGTCCGATAACCGCTTCTGCCTGCCACGGCTTTATGTCAAATTCTTTCGCGAGTCTGTCTTTAAAATCCATAAAATAAAGTTCCTTTCTGTTAGAACATAGCTAAAGTTTACTATACCATTTTTAACCGCTTTTTGCAAGAATCGAGACGCACGAAAAGTGTGAATAAACTATAAAAGAACGCTATTTTCGTTTGACATAGAAAAAATGTTGTGATAAAATCTTCTTTATATTAGGCAATTTTCATAACTTTTGGATAAAGCTGGAAACGGAGAAAAAAATGAACATTTACGAGACCGTATATGAAATCAATAGTAAACACCCCGATAAGCGTGCAATGTCCATTCGTCTGAATGATGGCGGTATGAGACTTTATACCTACGGGGAAGTTCTAAAGCTTGCCGAGCGTTATGCCGAAGCCCTAAAACAAGCGGGTGTAAAACCCGGTGACCGCATTGCTTTTGCCAGTGAAGGCTGCCCCGAGTGGACGATTGCGTTCCTCGCTTCCTGTAAGCTTTCCTGTACCGCGGCACTCATTGATGCCTCTTTAACTGCGGCGGAAATCGACAGCTTTATTGAGCAGTCCGACGTGCGTGCGGCGTTCTTTTCCCCGAAAACCTATGCAAAATTCGGCACCTTGCCGTCTTATAAATTCCCGGTGTTCAATATTCTCACCGGTGAGCCGTTCGAGGCATCTTTAAAGGCGGTTTCCGCTGATTTAGAGCCGACGGTTGACCCCGATGAAACATTAGCCTGCATTATTTTTTCGTCCGGTACGACCCGACGTGCGGCGGGCATTATGCATTGCCACGATAACCTCATCAATACCACGCAAATGACGATTGAGGTGCAGCATTTGCAGTCCGATAGCCGCTTTTTGGCGATTATTCCGAATAGCCATATCTACGGCGTGATTTGTCTGGTTTTAGGGCCGCTTCTTGTCGGCGGCGATGTGCATTATATCGAATCCCTTAGTGCGGATGCCGTGCTCGGTGCGTTCCAAGAATATCACCCCACCGTTTTACCGGCTGTACCGAAGGTCTACGAGCTTTTCATGACGCAGATTATGCGTAAAATCAAAAGCAACCCCATGACCGCGACGATGTTTAAAACCTTTTTCCCGATTTGCTTAAAGGCACGCCACAAAAATGGCAGTTTGCTCGGTAAAAAGCTCTTTAAATCCATTCATGATGCATTCGGCGGTGCGCTGGAGTTTGTATGCTCTGCGGGTGCACCCTTAAATAAGGACGTGGCGGAATTCTATTACGGCACCGGCTTCAATCTGCTTTTGACCTACGGTGCTTCCGAAACGAATATCCCGACCATCGGTAACCGCCCCGAGGATATCCACACGGATTCCTGCGGCGTGCCCTATCCGGCGGTGCAGGTGAAATTCAGTGACGCAGGCGAAATTCTCATTAAATCCCCCTATATGATGAAGGGTTATTTCAGAGATCCCGAAGCGACCAAAGAAGCCTTTACCGAAGACGGCTGGTTCAAAACCGGCGACCTCGGTGAGCAGGATGCCAACGGCTGTATTCGCATTACGGGCAGAAGCAAAGAAAATATCGTTCTTGCTTCCGGTAAAAAGATTACACCCGATGATTTGGAAGAAAAATATTCCTCCCTGCGCGGCGTAAAAGAATTCGTCATCTGCGGCGTACCGAATGAAGAGACGAATTACGACGAGATTCACGCCTTCATCGTGCCCGAAAATAAATCCTCTACCGACCGTGAGCAAATCATGACGCAGATGAAAGAAATCGGTACAAAGCTTGTGCAGAATATGCGCATTGCGAAAACCCACTTTGTAGAAGAAATCCCGCGCACCTCGCTCCAGAAGCCGAAGCGCTATCTCTTAAAACAGCGTGCACTTGCCGAAGCTAAGAACGGTGCAATGCAGACCAATTCGACAGAACCGCAGGAAGACGATATGTTCTCCCGTGTTCGCGAGGTCGTTGCAAGAATTGCCAATACCGAAATAGCCGAGGTCAAGCCCGAAACGAAGATTTTCTCCGAGCTTTCCATCGACTCTTTAAGCGCTATCAATTTGGCACTCGAGCTTGAGGATATTTATAAAACCAATATTGAGAGCTTCTATTTCGATGAAATGACCGTGGAGGATATTGTTTTGGCGCTCCAAAATAAAGCGGACAAGAAACAGACCATCGGTCAGGAGCATATCAACTATCCGCAGGATAAGTCTAACGGCGACTATCGTACCTATGCCTTTTTCAGAAATATGGCACAGCACTGCTACAAATTGCAGGTGCACAATGTCGAAAAAGTGCCGCAGGATAAGGGCTTCATTATCTGCGCCAACCATGTTTCCAAAATTGACTTTTTGTTCATTTCTTCCGCATTCTCTAAAGAACGCTTTAAAAAGCTTTGCTGTATGGCGAAAAAAGAGCTCTTTAGAAATGATCCGTTCAGCCGCAAGCTAATTAAAGCCGCCGGCATGGTACCCGTAGACCGCAGTGGTATTAATATGAAAACCATGAACAACCTCACCCAGAGATTACATGAGGGCTGGGGCGTTGTGATTCATCCCGAAGGCACCCGAAGCGAAGACGGTATCTTCCGCGAGATGAAGAGCGGCGCGGCTGTGCTTTCGATTGATGCCGATGTACCGATTGTGCCTGCTTATGTCAACGGCGCCTTCGAGGTCTTCCCCAAGGGCAAAAAGATGATGCGCTTCTATGATTGGAAGCATATGCGTCGTTTCCCACTTGATGTCACCTTCGGCGATGCGATTTATCCCGAAAATAAGGACGTCGAAGTCCTGAAAAACGAAGTGCAGGATGCGATTTTAAAATTGCAGGAAACCTGCCGCAAATAAAACCAAAAAGTCCCGAAATTGCATCGGGACTTTTTTACAACTTCCTAAGTAACAGGAGATTTTCAGCATGATGCAAGTCTATTTTCATACCCTCGGCTGTAAGGTCAATCAATATGAGACCGAAGCGATTGCCGAGACCTTTTTAAAAAACGGCTATAGCCTTACTTTAAACGAAGACGAGGCAGATATTTTTCTTGTCAATTCCTGCACCGTTACCGCAGAAAGCGACCGAAAAACCAGACAACTCGTACGCCACTTAAAGCGAAATCACCCCGATAGCATTGTAATTTTGACCGGCTGTATGCCCCAAGCCTTCCCCGAGGATGCCAAAAACCTCACCGAAGCGGATATTGTTTTGGGCAACCGCAATAACGGCAAAATTTTAGAAATGCTGGGCGAATTTTTAGAAAAGAAAAAGCGTGTCGAGCGTTTCAACGAGCATGAGCGTGATGAGGCCTTCGGCGGCGTGCTGATTTCCGATTTTAATGAGCGCACAAGAGCCTCTCTTAAAATCGAGGACGGCTGTGACCGCTTCTGCACCTATTGTATTATTCCCTATGCCAGAGGCTGGGTGCGCTCCAAACCGCTTGCGGATATTGAAAAGGAAGCGGCGGCACTCGCCGAAAAAGGTTATCATGAGATTGTTTTGGTCGGCATCAACCTTTCCTCCTACGGCAAGGGCACAGACCTTGACTTGGCAGATGCCGTACAGGCGGCAAGCAAGCCCGAGGGGATTTACCGTGTGCGTTTAGGCTCCTTAGAGCCGGACCACATGACCGATGCTATGCTGACGAAGCTCCAAAAATGCGAAAAGCTCTGCCCGCAGTTCCACATTTCTCTGCAAAGCGGTGCAGATAACACCTTGAAGCGCATGAACCGTCACTATACCGCGGCGGAGTACAAACGAGTTGCCGAAGAAATGCGTAAACGCTTCCCCGACGCAACCATTACCACCGATATGATGGTTGGCTTTGCCGGTGAAACCGAAGCGGACTTTTTAGAGTCTGTAGACTTCGCCAGAACCATCGGCTTTGAAAAAATTCACGTATTCCCGTATTCGATTCGAGAGGGCACAAGAGCCGCGAAATTCCCCGACCAAATCGAGCGAAAAGAGAAGGCGAGAAGGGCAAAAATCCTCTCCGAAGCCGCAACCGAAATCCGAAATGCCTATTTAGAACGCCAAATCGGCAGAACCTTAGAGGTGCTTTTGGAGCATAGAGGGAAAGGCGAAGAGCTTTACGGCTATACCGCGAATTACACCCCAGTGAAAGTGTTGGGCGAAGTGCCCGAAAATGCCGAGCTGGTCACTGTGCAGATTATCAAACGAGAGGGCGATTTTGCCGTCGGCACCTATCAAAATACGCTGTAATCCTTTGTAAATCAAGGAATGTTTTGAAATCCTATTTTACATAGCTTCCTACGGGGGAAAAAGAAAAACAGCCCGTGTAAACCTATTCAGAACACAAAAGTCTCCAGATATAAAGCTTCTAAGCTTTACAAACGGAGGCTTTTTTTATTTACTCTTTTTTGGCTTTTAAGACGATAAAAGAGAAGAAAAAAGGGCAAAATGACTTCTGCCCGATGAGAAAACTGCGCTTTCCCTTTTAAAATAAGCTTCTTTCAAGGACTATAGAGGATTTGTACGAAAAAACGCCGCTCCTTTCTACGAATTCTCCAAAAGATTTTTGCAAAAAAACTGTTGACGAAATCGAAAATCTATAGTACACTAATACACGTAGTTAGCAGTTGCTAACTCGCTGACTACAGATTATAAACCATTCGATAAAAGCAAACCCTTAGGGCTTTGCCATTCAAATGTTTATTTTTTTGCTTGTCGGTTAGCGTCAGCTAACTAGTGCGTGCTCCTACACAAAACCTCACGAGAGTAACTGCCAAACTCCTTTCATAACTATCGCTACAGTAATTCTTACGCTATAGTTAGCAAACACTAACCGACCAATGCAAAAATCCAGACCACAGAAAAGCTTGTTCTGCATTACGAAATCTGTAGGCTATTTCATTTGTTGGGAGAAATTTATGTTAGATAAGATTCTCGCAAATCACTGCGCGCCCGCTTTGGTGGGCATTAAGCCGTCTAATTTGGTATCCTGCTTTAAATGTCAGTATCCGCACCTTATGGAAGACGTTAAAGCCCTAAATGAAAAACTGAATAAAAAGGATATCTATATTGATGTGCTTTGCGAGTGCCCAAAACGAGTGCTTTTGATGGTTTACAGAAAGAAAAAACTGACAGAACATCTTCATAAAACCGAAATTAAAGAATTCCTTTCCTCTTACGGCTACAATATGAACGCCGGGCTGGAAGAGGCCCTGCACCACCTCGGGGAGTGTATCTCCTGCAATGCGGATTTTCCGCACGAAATTGGCGCCTTCTTAGGTTATCCCTTACAGGATATTCACAGCTTTATAGAAACCAAAGGCCAGGGCTGTCTTTACACCGGGGAGTGGAAGGTATATAGCGATGTTACCAATGCCAAAAAGACCTTTTGCAGATATAAGAACTGCAAAAAAGCCTTGTTGGCACGCGTAGAAAAGGGGCAGAGCCTCGAACAAATTTTCTGCGCGGCATAAATACAGAATGCAGATTATCTTTTGGATAATTTGACAGATAAATTATTTTGAGTATTGGAGGATTTTCCGTTATGCGTAAAGTAGCAGTTATTTTTTGGAGCGGCACCGGTAATACAGAAGCCATGGCAGATGCAGTCTTAGAGGGTGCAAAGTCCGTGAATGCCGATGCAGAGCTCTTTCATGTAGCTGACATCACAGCTGCGGATGCCGCGGCTTACGATACACTTCTTTTAGGCTGCCCCGCTATGGGCACAGAGGAATTGGAGGACGGCGAATTCGAACCGTTCTTCGCAGACCTTGAAGGTTCTCTTTCCGGCAAAAACGTCGGTCTTTTCGGCTCTTACGGCTGGGGCGACGGCGAATGGATGAGCCTTTGGGCAGAAAGAACCTCTGCAGCGGGTGCACATCTTGTTGCCGAAGAAGGCGTCATGGCAAACGAATATCCCGATGATGACGCTTTAGAAGCCTGCCGCGAGCTCGGCAAGGCAGCGGCAGCCCTTTAAATTACTTTCGTCAACCTTCTTTAGCACAAATCCATAATTTCCTTTCTTTCCAAAACAGAAAACCTCTCTCTGCCACAGCAGGGGGAGGCTTTCTGTTTTTTTCTTTGTTTTAGGGCAAAAAAGAAAAGCACCTTTTGAAAAGGTGCTTTTCCGAAAGCTTTGTTTCTTATTTCTTGAGAGAGTTTACAATGTCTCTTGTATCTCTTGCAATCAAGAGCTCTTCGTTGGTCGGTAAAACGAATACACGAACCTTGGAGTTCTTGGTGGAGATTTCGCCACCCTTGCCCTTAACGAGGGTTGCATTGAAGGGCTTGTCAATCTCGATGCCGAGGTAGGAAAGCTTGTCACAAACGGTAGCACGCATATCATCTGCGTTTTCGCCGATACCGCCGGTGAAAACGATAGCGTCTACGCCGTCCATAGCGGCAACGTAAGAACCGATGTGCTTGATAATGCGGTAAATCTGCATGTCACGAGCAAGCTTTGCACGGTCATTGCCTTCTGCGGCTGCCTTCTTAATGTCTCTGTCGTCGAAGGAAAGACCGGAAACACCGAAAACACCGGATTTCTTATTTAAGAGGGTGTCCATTTCTTCGGGGGTCTTGTGTTCCTTCTTCATGATGTAAAGTACAGCGGAAGCGTCGATAGCACCGCATCTGGTACCCATAACTTCACCGTCAAGGGGAGTTAAGCCCATGGAGGTGTCTACAACCTTACCGTATTTAACAGCGGCAAGAGAAGAACCGTTGCCGAGGTGGCAGGTGATGATTTTGAGGTCTTCAATCGGCTTGCCCATGGTTTCTGCGCAAAGTGCGCTAACGAATCTGTGGGAGGTGCCGTGGAAGCCATATTTACGAACGCCGTACTTCTCATAATATTCATAAGGAAGAGCGAACATATAAGCCTCGGGGGGCATGGTGGAATGGAATGCGTTGTCGAAAACAGCAACCTGCGGAACGTCGGGACCAAAGAGAGCAATACTTGCCTTCATGCCCTGAAGGTGAGCCGCATTGTGAAGCGGTGCAAGGTCGCAAAGACTCTGGATGCCGTCTAAAACGCTCTGGTCGATGAGCACGCTCTTGTTGAAGAGGTTACCGCCTTGAACAACTCTGTGACCGACAGCAGCAATTTCGCTGAGGTCTTCGATAACCTTGGAATCGCCTTCGGTGAGGGCAGCCTTTACTTCGTTGAATGCAGCGGTGTGGTCAGCCATGGGAACGAGCTTGTCCTTAACCTTAACTTCTTTACCGTCTACATAATGGGTGTAGCTGATGCAGCTCTTATCGGGAGTGCCTACGCTCTCGCAAATACCCTTTGCGATAACGTGTTCTGTTTCCATATCAATGAGCTGATATTTTAAAGAAGAACTACCTGCGTTGATAACTAAAATTTTCAAATTTTACTCCTCCAACTTCATTTTTAACTTGCAAGAATTTTCATTTTACTTTATTATATACTTATTATAAAGGAATTTCAAGAGAAAAGAGGGAGAAAAATGGGCGTTTGCGGGATAATCGCTGAATACAATCCACTGCATACTGGGCACCGTTTTTTGCTCTCTCAAGCTCTAAAACAATCGGAGGCGGTTGTCGTTGCGATGAGCGGTAATTTTACCCAACGTGCCGAGCCTGCCTTGCTTTCGGACAGGTACCGTGCCGAGATGGCACTCTACAGCGGTGCAAATCTGGTTTTGCAGTTGCCACTCCCTTATGCGGTCTCTACGGCGCAGACCTTTGCACGCGGCGGCGTTTCTCTTTTAGCCAATACAGGGCTTGTGGATTCCTTGTTTTTCGGCTCGGAATGCGGCGACATAGAACGCCTCAAAACCGCGGCAAATGCCGTGCTTGCACCCGAAACCGACAAAGAAATTTTGAAATTCTTGGAGCAGGGTCTTGCCTATCCCGTGGCGCGTGAACGCGCGGCGGAAGCGCTTTTCGGAGAAGAGGTTAGCGCAGTTTTACAAAACCCCAATGATATTTTAGCGGTAGAATATGTGCGTGCGATTTTGGAATTGCAGGCGGATATGGAGCCGAAAACTGTAAAGCGTCAAGGCGCAGGGCATGATGCTAAGACCACCGAAGCCGGTTTTGCTTCCGCTTCTTATCTGCGAAAAGCCCTCAAAAATGGCGAAGATATTCGTGCCTTTTTGCCCGAGGCTTCGTTTGAGATTTTAGAAAAAGCCATGAAAAAAGGCTTTGCACCGAGCGATTACGGCAAGCTGGAAACGGCAATTCTCGCCAAGCTTCGCGTGAGCAAACCGGAGGATTTTGCCTTGCTGCCGGATGCCTCCGAGGGACTCGAAAACCGTCTCTTAACCGCCGCAAAAACGGCTACATCCTTAGAGGAGCTTTTCACTCTGACCAAAACCAAACGCTACACCCATGCACGTATTCGCCGTTTGGTGCTTTTATTCTTCTTGGGGGTCGATAAAACACTGACCGAAGGCGATGTGCCTTATCTTCGCGTGCTTGCCGCCGACAAAACAGGCATTGAACTTTTGCGCCGCATGGAGCAAACCGCCAAGGTGCCGATTTTAAAACGTGCGGCGGATGCCAAAGCTTTAGAGGGCAGAGCTAAGACCATGTATGCGCTCGAATGTCGCGCAACAGACCTTTACAATTTAACACTGCCGAACTGTCGCCCTTGCGGTACGGAAATGACAGATGCGGCACTCTTTTTGCAGGATTTTTGAATTCTTTTTGAATTTTACAAGAAATCCTGCATTTTTTGTTGTTTTCGAGGAGAAAACATTATATAATATCTTGATGAGGAAAAATCTATGAGAAAAATCTTTTAGAAAAGAAAAGGGCAGAGACTTATGAACAATCCACTTCTTGCAACGATTGACCAAAAAATGAAACAGCTTTCCAAAGGTCACAAGAAAATTGCTTCCTATATCATCGAAAATTACGATAAAGCGGCTTTTATGACGGCGGCTTCTTTGGGGCAGAAGGTCGGCGTGAGCGAATCTACCGTTGTGCGTTTTGCCGGCGAGCTTGGCTTTAAAGGCTATCCCGAGCTGCAAAGAGAATTACAGCAGATGATTAAATCCAAGCTGACCGCCGTGCAGAGAATGCAGGTTTCCGAAAACTTAATCGGCGACGGCGACGTGATTCAAAATGTTTTATCCAATGATATTGAACTGATTCGTGCCACAGCGGAGCAGACCTCCCGCGAAGCCTATAAACAGGCAGTCGGCGTCATCAATCATGCGAAGCGCATTTATATTTTGGGCGCACGTTCTTCTTCGGCACTCGCAAACTTCTTAGCTTTTTATTTCAATTTATTATTTGATTCCGTAACGCTGGTGGATACTGCCGGTGCGGCGGAAATGTTTGAGCAAATGTTTAGAATCGGGCAGGAGGATGTTTGCATTGCGATTAGCTTCCCTCGCTATTCTAAGCAGACCGTTAACGCTCTGCGCTTCGCTTCAGACAGAAAGGCGAAAATCATCGCCATAACCGATACCGAAAAATCACCCATTGCACCCTTTGCAGACCACCTTTTGGTGGCACGCAGCAGTATGGCTTCTGTGGTCGATTCTTTAACCGCGCCGCTCAGCCTTATTAATGCGCTCATTGTTGGTGTAACCCTTGCAAGACGAGAGGAAACCTCCGAAAACTTCGCAAGGCTCGAAAATATTTGGGAAAAATATCAAGTTTACGAAAAGACGGAGGATGTCCCCGAAAATGCAACCTAAACAAATTATTGTAGTCGGCGGCGGTGCGGCAGGCTGTATGGCGGCAGGCACAGCAGCGAAAAACGGCGCTAAGGTGCTCCTTTTAGAGCGCAACGACAAGCTGGCGAGAAAAGTACTCATTACCGGCAAGGGTCGCTGTAATGTAACCAACAATTTAAACGAAGTGGGAGAGCTGATTGCCAATGTACCCGGTAACGGCAGATTCCTCTACAGTGCGTTTACCGATTTCATGCCGCAGGACATGCGCGACTTTTTAGAAGCGCACGGCGTAAAAACCAAGGTGGAACGCGGCAACCGCGTATTCCCCGAAAGCGATAGAGCCATGGATGTGGTCGATGTTTTGGCACTCTATACCGAAGAAAACGGCGTTGAGCGAAAAACAGAACGTGTCACGAAAATTCTGACAGAGGACGGCAAGGCCGTGGGCGTAGAATGCGAAAGCGGCAAGACCTACAGCGCCGATGCTGTGATTTTAACCACCGGCGGCAAAAGCTATCCGCGTACCGGCTCAACAGGGGACGGCTACCGCATGGCAGAAGCCGTAGGTCATAAAATCATGCCGATTCGTCCCTCCCTTTCCGCGCTCAAATGCCGCGAAGGCTTCTGCACGGATTGTATGGGACTTTCCCTACGCAATGTGGCACTTCGTGTACGCGACACAAAGAAGAAAAAGGATATTTATAAAGACTTCGGCGAAATGCTCTTTACGCACTTCGGCGTGTCCGGCCCGATGATTCTCTCCGCGAGTGCGCATCTTCGCGATATGGCACCCGAACGCTATAAGCTGTTTATTGACTTAAAACCGGCGCTCACCGAAGCCCAGCTCGATGCCAGAATCCTGCGTGACTTCAAAGAGGAGAGCAACAAAAATATCTTCAATACCTTAGGGCTTCTTTTACCGAAATCCATTATTTCTCCCGTCTTAAAGCTTTCGGGGATTCAGCCGAATGAAAAGGCAAATCAGATTACCAAGGAAGAAAGACGCAGACTTTTAGAAACGGTGAAAGCCCTGCCCTTAACGGTTTTGGATTTTCATCATTTAGATGAAGCCATTGTCACCGCAGGCGGCATTAAGACCTCCGAGGTCAGCCCCAAAACCATGGAAAGTAAGCTCCTAAAAAATCTTTACTTTGCAGGCGAGGTTTTGGATGTAGACGCTTATACGGGCGGCTTTAATTTACAAATTGCATTTTCTACCGGGCATTTGGCAGGCGCTTCTGCCGCAAAGGCTTTAGAAGAAATGTAAATATAAAGGAGTACAAAAAGATATGATTAACGTAGCGATTGACGGTCCGGCGGGTGCCGGTAAAAGTACCATAGCGAAAGCTGCGGCCAAAAAACTGGGCTATATCTATGTGGATACCGGTGCGCTTTACAGAACCGTCGGCGTATATTCCATTCGCACCAAAACGGATTATAAGGACCCCGAAGCGGTCGAAAAAACTTTGCCGCATATCCATGTGGATTTAAAATTCATAGGCGGCGTGCAGCATGTCTTTTTAAACGGGGAAGATGTTTCGGAAGAAATTCGCCTTCCCGAAAGCTCCATGGCGGCTTCAGCTGTTTCTGCCGTACCTGCCGTGCGTGCCTTTTTGTTTGATTTGCAACGGGAAATTGCCAAGAAAAACAACTGCATTATGGACGGACGCGATATCGGTACGGTTGTTTTGCCGAATGCCGACGTCAAAATCTTTTTAACCGCTGACCCCGAAAAAAGAGCCGAAAGACGCTATAAAGAGCTTTTAGAAAAGGGCCAAAAGGTGGAATTCCAGGATGTCCTGGACGATTTAGTGAAACGCGATTATGACGATTCACACCGCGCTGTTGCGCCCTTAAAACCGGCAGAGGACAGCATTTTAGTCAATACCACGACCCTTTCCCTTGAGGAATCTATCGCGGCAATTATAGATACAATAAAGGAGAACCTATAAACATGAGCGTAGAATTCGATTTTAGTCAGCCGAAAGACCATAAGACCTATCATATCTTAAAGCCTCTCGCCGTTTTGGTGAACCGTATTTGTCACCCCTGCACCTATGTGGGCAAGGAAAATATCCCGAAAGAGGGCGGCTTCATCATTTGCTGCAACCACATGAGCAATTTTGACCCCATCGTGCTTGGCAGCGGTGTAAAATTTCCGGTGCATTATATGGCAAAGGAGGAGCTTTTTGAGAATAAGGCACTCGGCTGGTTCTTGGGCAAGCTCAACGCTTTCCCCGTAATTCGCGGCAAGGGTGATATGCGTGCCGTAGAATATGCGGAAAAAATCATTAAAAAAGGCTATGTTTTAGGTATCTTCCCCGAAGGCACACGTTCCAAAGAATATAAGCCAATGCGCGGCAAGGCTGGCGCAGCTCTCATCGCCAAGCAAACGGGCGCTGACGTGCTTCCGGTTTCGATTTATACAGAAGACCAATACAAAAATGGTACACATTTAACCATTCGCTTCGGTAAACTTATTAAGAACTCCGAGTTCGGCTTCACCGAAGAAGGCAAATCCAGAGAATTAAAAGACGCGACGCACCGCATTATGGGTGACATCACGGCACTTTGGGAGGAAGGACATTGCAAAAAATAACATTGGCGAAAACGGCGGGCTTTTGCTTCGGCGTGAACCGTGCTGTACATACTTTAGAAAATATGGTACGAGAAGGGCAAAAGGCGTGCACCTTAGGCCCGATTATTCACAATCCGCAGGTCGTGGAGCGCTTTTCCAAACACGGTGTGCGTGTGATTGAGTCGCCGGAGGAATGCACCGAAAACGAAACCCTCGTGGTGCGTACCCACGGTATCACCAAGGACTTGCAGGAGAAAATCAAGTCTCTCCCGTTTAAAACGTTTAATGCCACCTGTCCTTTTGTAACGAAAATCCATAAAATCGTACGGGAAGAATCGACTCCCGAAAATGTCACGCTTATCGCCGGAGACCCCAATCATCCGGAGGTTATTGCTATCAGAAGCTACTGCAATGGCAAATCTTATGTCTTCAATTCTTACGAAGAACTTCTCGAAATCATCGAAAATCACCCCAATTTAGATGAAAATGGTCTGATTTTAGTCTCGCAAACCACTTTTAGCACAAAATCTTTTAAAAAATGCGTAAAAAAAATAAAATTAGTCTATACAAACGCTGTAATTTTTGATACAATATGTAGTGCGACGGAAGAACGACAGGAAGAAGCACAAAAACTTTCCAAAGTGAATGACGCGATGATCATCATCGGCGGCAGGCAGAGCTCCAACACAGCGAAGCTCAAAGCGGTATGTGCAGAAAATTGTCCGACTTTTTTAATAGAAACTGCGAAAGAGTTACCCGACATTGACCTTTCGGCGTTTCAAACCGTCGGCGTTACTGCGGGCGCATCAACGCCTGACAGTATAATTAAGGAGGTACTAAAAACAATGTCTGAAAATCTTACGCAAACAAAGGCAGAATTAGTTGAAAAGGAGGAATCTGCAGTGTCTTCTGAAGCAACCAGCTTTGCCGATATGCTTGAAGAATATATAGATGCCAGCGGTGACCAGAAGGTTGTCGGCCATGTTGTAGCCGTAAGCCCCACCGAGATTCAAGTTGAAATCACCGGCAGAAAGCACACAGGTTATGTTTCCGCATCCGAATACAGCAACGATCCTACCGTTGACATGGCTTCGGAAGTAAAAATCGGTGATGAATTAAACCTCATCATCATGAAAACAAACGATATGGAAGGTACTATGGCACTTTCCAAAAAGCGTTATGACGCAATCAAAGCTTGGGACGAGCTTGCTGATGAAAACGATGAAATCGTTGAAGGCAAGGTTACCGGCGTTGTTGGCGACGGCAAGGGCCTTTTCGTTCAGTACAACGGCATCCGCGTATTCATCCCCGCTTCTCTTTCCAAGGTTAGCCGTAACGATTCCTTAGAGGAAATGGTTGGCAAGACCGTTAACTTCAAGATTATTGAAGTAGACAGAAGAAGAAAAAGAGTTGTTGGCTCCATCCGTGCAGCTTACAAAGAGGCAAGAGATGCTGCTGAAGAAGCATTCTGGGCACAGGCTGAGGAAGGTCAGACCTACCAGGGTACTGTTCGTTCTCTCACCAGCTACGGTGCATTCGTTGACATCGGCGGCGTTGACGGCATGATTCATATTTCCGAACTTTCCTGGAGCAGAATTAAGCATCCGTCTGATGTTCTTTCTGTTGGTGACACCGTTGAAGTTTACATCAAGGGTCTCGACAAGGAAAACAAGAAGATTTCTCTTGGCTACAAGAAGGCTGAGGACAATCCGTGGGAAATCCTCAAGAGAGATTATCCCGTTGGCTCCGTAATGGATGCAAAGATCGTTGGTCTTACCACCTTCGGTGCTTTCGCAAACATTTTACCGGGCATTGACGGCCTCATTCACATCTCCGAGATTTCTTACTCTCACATTGCTTCTCCCGCTGAAGTTCTTAAAGTAGGCGACGAAGTAAAGGTTAAGCTTTTAGACGTTGACTTCGATAAGAAGCGCGTAAGCCTTTCCATTAAGGCTCTCTTAGAAGCTCCGGTTGAAGAAGCTGCTGAAGAAGCTGCTGACGCTGAATAAGCACAACAAATAATATTTGGGGCAGGTTTTTTAAACTTGCCCCTTTTTTAAAAGAAAGAAGGATTAGCTATGCTCGATAAAATTATACCGCTTGCGGTACTCGGTGCTGCAGGTGCAGCCGCCGCAGTTGGGGCAACACTCAAAAAGAAAAACATCTGCCCTCGCTGCGAAATCAAAAAAGCGCTTTCCAAAGCCGATGTGCATATGAATTCCTTACATTCTTACGACAACGGTGTGGCGCTTACACCGCCTATGGGCTGGTCCAGCTGGAACGCGTTCCGTAATCACATCAGCGAGGATTTGATTTTGGAAATCGCCGATGCTATGAAAACCAGCGGCCTTTTGGATGCTGGCTATCAGTACATCAACTTAGATGACTGCTGGCAGAGCTCCATGCGCGATAAGGACGGCAAATTACAGGGCGATTTACATACTTTCCCGAGCGGTATTCCCGCTTTGGTACAGCGTGTGAATGAAAAAGGCTTTAAGGTGGGTATTTATTCTTCCAACGGTACCTTGACCTGCGAAGATTTACCGGCATCCTTAGGTCATGAACGCATTGATGCAGAGACCTTTGCCGAGTGGGGTATTGAATATTTTAAATACGATTTCTGCCACAACGAGGCAATCCCGACCACGGCACCCATTGTCGATAAACTCATTATTACCGGGGACGATTTAGAATCCGAAATTGTTTTGGAAGCCGAAGATGCAGAGCTTTACGGTGAAGCAAAGGTGATGAGCGATTCCAACGGTTCCTACATCGGTCACCTCGACAGCAACCTCGGCGCTATTCGCTTCAGCTTTGTTCAGGTGCCCAAAGCCGGCGAATATGTTATAACGATTGTGTACCGCAAGGCAAAGCCCGTTTCGAAATATGCCGAGCTTACTGTTAACAAGAAAAACGTATATCCTGTTGATTTCCCGCCGACTAAGGCATGGACCTTAGAGGGTAGAGTGCAGGTTCAGGTGGAATTGCAAGAGGGCGACAACACCTTAGAACTCAAGAATCCCTTGGCCTCTCGCTTCGACAGCTCCGCAAAGCAGTATACCAATATGGGTAAAGAGTTAAAGCGTGCCACAAAGCTGCAGGCGGAAAAGACCGGTCAGCCCGAAAAGCCGATTGTCTATTCCATTTGCGAATGGGGCGTCAATAAGCCTTGGAAATGGGGCAGAGAAGCCGGCAACCTTTGGCGTACCACGCCGGATATTAAGGCATTCTGGGCTTCTGTATTGGCAATTTACGAGCGCAACGTTCGCCTCTATGCGCATGCAGGCGTAGGCGCATACAATGACCCCGATATGCTCGAGGTCGGCAACGGCAATTTGACCTTAGAAGAAAATAAATCGCATTTCAGCCTTTGGTGCATGATGGCCGCACCGCTCGTTTTGGGTAACGATATTCGTACCTTCATAAAAGCGGACGGCACAAAGGATGAGAACAACGAAGTTTTAAAGATTCTCACCAACCAAAAGCTTCTGGCTATCGACCAGGATAAGAGATGCTGCCCGTGCCGCCGCGTAAAAACCAACGCCATTAGCGATATTTTGGTAAAGCCGCTCGAAAATCATGAAGTGGCAGTCTGCCTTTTCAATAAGGGACTCAATGCAACCGAAATGCAAGTTTCTTTGCAGTCTGTTGCAAACGAAGTCTTCTCCGGCTTGCCGCACACCAATGCGTATATCTTTGAAGAACTTTGGGACGGTGTAACCGGTGAAACCGCCGATACCGTTCGTGCACTTGTGCCTTCTCACGGCGTAAAAGTGTACCGCGTTCGTGCAAAATAAGCAGAATTTATAACAGAATTTCAGAAAAGCCGCTTGCAGTTTTGCAGGTGGCTTTTTTCTATCTTTCATAAGCTTTTAGAACTTCAAAAAGGACGGAAAAAGCTCGCGAAAATTACATAAACTAAAACCAAAATAGCCTATTGACATTTGACAAATAATAGATTATCTTATATCCGTGAAAAGTTTTCATAAACAAAAAAGGAGCATAAATAGGATGCGTAAAACAAAGATTATTTGCACATTGGGACCGGCGACAGACCGCGAAGGCGTTTTGGAACAGCTCATGCTTTCGGGCATGAACGTAGCGCGTTTTAATTTTTCTCACGGCGATTATAAAGGTCATGAAGAGCGTTTTCGTGCTGTGGAGCAAACCAGAGAAAAGTTGGATTTACCGATTGCGACCATGCTCGATACCCGTGGACCGGAAATCCGTTTGGGCGTATTCCAAAACGGCGAACCCGTCGAAGTTAAAAACGGCGATACCTATGTTTTAACCACTCGTTCCGTTCCTTGCACCGATAAAATCGCATCCGTTTCTTATAAAGGTCTGCCGTTCGATGTATCGGTTGGCACAAAGATTTTAATCAATGACGGCTTGGTTGCCATGCGTGTTCAAAAAATCGAAAACACAGAAATCACCTGTGAGGTGACCGACGGCGGTATGCTTTCCGACCGTAAGGGCGTCAATGTCCCCGGCGTAACCCTTTCTATGCCCTATCTTTCCGAGCAGGATATGTCCGACCTCGAGGTTGGTGCACGCTTGGGCTTTGATTTTATCGCGGCATCCTTCGTGCGTTCCGCGGCAGATGTTGCCTATCTTCGCAAGTTCACCAAGGCACTCGGCTGGGGCAATGTCCGCATTATTGCGAAAATCGAAAACATGGACGGCGTCCATAACTTAGATGAAATTTTAGAAGAAGCCGACGGCGTTATGGTTGCCCGTGGCGATCTCGGCGTAGAAGTGCCCTTTGAAGAAATTCCGGCACTGCAAAAGGATATTATCAAAAAAGCCTATCAGGCAGGCAAGCAGGTTATCACCGCAACCCAGATGCTCGAATCCATGATTTATAATCCCGTACCGACCCGAGCAGAGGTGACCGACGTTGCAAACGCGATTTATGACGGCACCTCCGCTACCATGCTTTCGGGCGAAACCGCAGCAGGTACACATCCTGTAGAAGCTCTCCAAACCATGGTTAGAATCGCGGAAAATACCGAACAGCATATCAACTATGCACGCCGTTTCAAAATGGCAAATTTCGATGATAACCAGAGCATTACCAATGCGATTTCCCATGCGACCGTTACAACCGCACATGATTTGGAAGCTAAGGCGATTTTGACTGTAACCAAAAGCGGCTCCACCGCTCGTATGATTTCCAAACACCGTCCGCAGTGCATGATTATCGGCTGCTCCACAAGCCCTGTTGTGTGCAGACAAATGAATCTTTCCTGGGGTATCGTGCCGCTGCTTTGTGAGGAAAAGAAAAACACCGATGAACTCTTCTCTCACGCTGTGGAGATTGCCCAAAAAGCCGAGCTTGTCGGCAAAGAGGATATTGTAGTCATCACCGCCGGCATTCCCTTAGGCATTTCCGGCACAACCAACATGTTAAAGGTTGAAAAGCTTTCCTAAAGCAAAATAAAAAAAGGAGCTGTTTTAAACAGCTCCTTTTTATTTACATGAATTTTTTGGATTCCATGACCGCTAGTGCATCACAACGCTCATTTTCGGGATGTCCTGCATGACCCTTGACCCAAACAATTTTTACATTGTGCATTTCATAAAGCTCTAAAAGTCGCTCCCAAAGCTCGGGATTTAAGGCAGGCTTGCCGTCGCTCTTTTTCCAGCCCTTTTTGCGCCAGGAGGCCGCCCAGCCCTTGGAAAGCCCGTCTGCCACATATTTGGAATCAGTGCAGAGTGTGACGTCGCAAGGGTATTTTAAGGCTTCTAAGCCGCGAATTACGGCAGTTAATTCCATTTTGTTGTTGGTGGTGTGTGCTTCGCCGCCGGAAAGCTCTTTTTCCACACCGTTACAGCGCAGAACCGCACCCCAACCGCCGGGACCGGGATTGCCGGAGCAGGCGCCGTCAGTGAATAATTCAACCTCTGTGAGTTTCGCCAAAGTGTTTCGCTCCTTTATTATATCTCTTTAGAAAAATCCTTTAAGGAATCCGCAACCACCGTGGCACGGATGTCACTCTTTGCGTAATCTTCCTTCGAGGTGACACCGGTTAAAACGAGAACCGACGGAATACCGTGCTTTTGACCGATTAAAATATCGGTTTCTAAGCGGTCACCGATGAAGCAAAGCTCCTCGGGCAAGCAGTTTAACTTGTCAGAGAGGTATTCCACTGTAAAGCTGTTCGGCTTGCCCATAACGAGCGGAGATTTCTCTGTAGATGTCTCAATCAGCGCCATCATAGAGCCGGTATCGGGCATAAAGCCGTCTGCGGTGGGGCAGTTTTTGTCGGGATGTGTCGCAATATAGAGTGCACCGTTACGGATATAATTGCAAGCCTTCCAAAGCTTCTCATAGGTGAGGGTAGTGTCAAAGCCCAAAACTACAATGTCGGGATTTTCATCGGTGAGCGGGATACCGGCTTTCTCGAAATCTGCCGTCAAACGCGCATTGCCCAAAAGGAAAACCGTTTTGCCGGGATAGTGCTTCTGCAAATACGCAATCGTTACGTGCGAAGAAATAATGATTTTCTCTTCCGGCACATCACAGCCCATTTTAAAAAGCTTCTCTTTGCAAACAGCGGTGTTATTCGAGGAATTGTTGGTGAAGAAATAAAAATCCTTGCCGCGGCTTTTTACGGCCTCTAAAAATTCGTTCGCACCGTCAATCAGATTGCCGTCTAAATAGAAAGTGCCGTCCATATCAATAATGAAATATTTTGTTTTGTCAAAAATACTTTCTCTGCTCAAAATAAAATCTCCTTAATTTACATTCTGCCTTTAAGTTTACCATATCGACCCGAAAAAAGAAAGAGCAAAGGCGAAAAACTCTAATTTAGGATAGCTTTTTTCAGCGGCTCGTGGTAAAATATTTTTGTGTTTTAATTTAGGAGGCAAACGAATGAAAAAACTGATTTCATGGAACGTAAATGGTATTCGTGCTTGTGTAAATAAAAATTTTAATGAAGATTTTTTAAAGCTGGATGCAGACTTTTTCTGCTTACAGGAAACCAAAATGCAAGAAGGGCAGCTCGACCTTAGCTTCCCGGGTTATCATTCCTACTGGAACTATGCCGAAAAGAAGGGCTATTCCGGTACGGCAATTTTTGCAAAGGAAGAGCCGATGTCTGTTTCTTATGGCATGGGCATTGACGAATTTGATCACGAGGGCAGACTCATTACCCTCGAATATCCCGAATATTATGTGATTACCTGCTATACGCCTAATTCGCAGGATGAGCTTCGCCGCTTGGATTTCCGTATGCGCTGGGAGGATGCGCTTCGTGCCTACCTCATGGAACTCGACAAGAAAAAACCGATTCTCTACTGCGGTGACCTCAATGTGGCGCACAACGAAATTGATCTTAAAAATCCCAAAACAAATACCAAACATGCAGGCTTTACGCCCGAAGAACGCGGCAAGATGACCGAGCTTTTAAACAGCGGATTTATAGATACCTTCCGCTATTTTTATCCCGACCTTGCGGGTGCTTATTCCTGGTGGTCGTACCGCTTTCGTGCAAGAGAAAAGAATGCCGGATGGAGAATTGACTATTTCATCGTTTCCGAGCGCTTGAAAGACAAGCTCAAAGATGCCTCTATCCACAACGAAATTTATGGCTCTGACCATTGCCCGGTCGAGCTTTTAGCCGATATTTAAGGAGCAAACATGATGCAATACGAAGAAGCCGTTTCCTATATTCACTCTCTGCTGGCGTTCGGCATTCAGCCGGGGCTGACCCGCATTGAAGCCTTGCTGGAGGCACTTGGCAATCCCCACAAGGCACTACAATTTATCCACGTAGCCGGCACAAACGGCAAAGGTTCTACCTCGACCATGCTTTCCGAGATTTTGAAAGCCGCCGGCAAAAAAACGGGTCTCTTTACCTCACCCTATGTCTATTCTTTTTGCGAGCGTATGCAAATTAACAATGAGAATATCAGCGAAACGGAGCTTGCCACCGTTGTGGAACGCGTCAAGGCGGCGATAGAAGAAATTAAAACCAAGGGCATTCAGCCCACGGAGTTTGAAGCGATTACCGCGGCAGCCATGCTTTGGTTTAAAGAAAAAAACTGTGATGTGGTTGTGCTCGAAACCGGACTCGGCGGCAGACTGGATTCCACTAACGTGATTGACACACCGCTCGTCACGGTCATCACTTCGATTTCCCTCGACCACACAGCCATTTTAGGCGACACTATCGAAAAAATTGCCGCAGAAAAGGCAGGCATCATCAAAGCAAATGCCACGGTAGTGACCACTGACCGCCAAAATCCCGAAGCGCTTTCGGTGCTTTCTAAAAAAGCCGAAGAAATGCACGGCAAATTGCTTGTTGCTAAGACGGTAAACGCACAAATCCTCGAAAGAAGCCTTCAAAAAACCGTGTTCTGCTATATGGGTGAAACCTACGAAATGCACTTAGCTGGCGATTATCAAATCGAAAACGCCGTCGGTGTTATCGAAGCGGCAAAAACACTCGACTTTGTAACGGCAGAGCAGATTAAAACGGGTATTCAAAACACCGTGATGCGTGCCAGATGCGAATATAAACACGGAGAAAACGGTGCACCGAGCCTTCTTTTGGACGGTGGCCACAATCCCGAATGCGCCGAAGCACTTGCCGATTTGTTAAAGCGATTTGCGCCAGAGCACGTGACGGCCGTCATCGGCATGATGCATGACAAGGATATGAAAGCTTATTTGCACACGGTATTGCCTTACTGTGACAAGGTGTATTTCACGAAGCCCAAAAATCCGAGAGCGGCAGAAACAAAAGAACTTGCCGAAGCGGCAAAGGGGATAGAGAATCTTCAGATTTTTGAAGAAGAAAAGCCGCAGACTGCCTACGAAAAGGCAAGGGCGAATACAACACAGGACGGCTTAGTCCTGCTTTGCGGTTCGTTTTATATGCTGTCAGAAGTGGATGTGAACCATGAAAACTGAAAAAGAACTTTTGCTCGAGCACTTAGATGCTATTCATACAACGCTGCTCGGGGCGGATCGAATCCGAAAAAATCTAAATGTAGATGAAAAGGATATTGTCGCTTTCTGCAAGCAAAAAATCAAAGAGGAAAATGCCTGCGTCTATCGGAACGGGAAAAACTGGTATTGTGAAATCGACCATATGAGATTCACGATAAATGCAAGCAGCTACACAATTATTACAGCGCATAAAAGCAAATAAAACAGAAAAATCAAGCCCGACTTTTTATGGCGATAACGTGAAAGAATATAAGAAGTTTTGAAGATAAGAAGAAAATCTTCGAATAGGGCTTGATTTTTTAGAAAATATCCGATATAATAGGTAAGTCTTAAAAAGCACTTGCCGGTGTGATGGAATTGGCAGACGTGCTGGACTCAAAATCCAGTGGTAGCGATACCGTGCCGGTTCGACCCCGGCCACCGGCACCAGCGTAACGCTGGACCTAATTCGTTTTAGGTCTAGCGTTATTTTTTTATCTTTTCAGCTCGAAAAGCGTTTGCATCTATTTTGGAAATCTAAGATCAAAGAGAACCTCGACACGTAATTCGCGTTTGGATTCTCTTTTTTTGTGATTTCTACACGCGAAACAGGTTACATCAGTTTTAACCGAAAAATACTAAATAGCTCCCACCTTTTGGTATGGGAGCTATTTTCATTTGCTTTTGAATATGTAAAACGAATTTATCCCTACCCATTCCACAAACAATGTGGTAAAATAGGCAGAGTGAATGAAAGGGGCGAGAACGTTGAAAACGGTTGTACCGGATATTTATCCGCGGTTTCACTGCATTGCAGACAAGTGTCAGCACAGCTGTTGTGTCGGTTGGGAAATTGATGTGGACGCAGAAAGTTATGTTAAATATCAAACGGTGGAAGGCGAATTCGGCGCGCGACTGAAAAATGCCATAGAGCTGGGCGAGTGTCCGCATTTTCGCTTGACGAAGGACGAACGCTGTCCGTTTTTAAACGAACAGAATCTTTGCGATATGATTTTACATCTCGGGGAGGATTCCCTTTGCCAAATCTGCCGGGATCACCCACGCTTTCGGAATTTTTGGAGCGACCGTGTGGAGCTTGGCCTTGGGCTTTGCTGTGAAGAGGCGGTACGTCTTGTGCTGCAAAATCCAAAGCCTGCGAAGCTGTTGACCTTAGAAACAGACGGTGCGGATGAACCGCTCGAGCCGTTTGAACAAATACTTCTGTCGGCGCGGGAGAAAGCATTCTCTATCGTGCAGGACAGAAGCCGAACTGTAGAGGAAAGAATACAAATCTTGCTTTCGAAGTTTCAAATTAAGCTTCCGCAAAGAACGCCGCAGGAATGGGCAAAGATTCTTTTTCACTGCGAACGTCTGGAGCCTAGCTGGGAAGAAGAGCTTTCTTACCTTGCACATTATGAAAAAACAGCACCTGTGCCGCAATTAGACGCTTTTGAGATTCCGCTGGAGCAAATCCTCTTTTATCTTATCTATCGTCATTTGCCCCACGTACAGGATGAGAGAGAACTGAAAGCCTATCTTGGCTTTGCAATACTTTGGTGCGAAATTCTTTCGGCGATTTTAAAGAGCCGCGCGCAAAAGGGAACAGCAAACTTTGCAACATTTGCAGAAACCGTTCGTCTCTTTTCTTCAGAGATCGAATACAGCGAAGAAAACACAGAACTGTTTTTAAATCTGCTCTGGGAAATGAACGAAATATAAAAAGAAAAAGCCCGTGACTTTTTGCGTCACGGGCTTTTTTGTGCTTAATAAGTGGTTACGTTGTCGCCTTCAAATTCTTTGTATTTGCCAAGCAAGAAGTTTTCATTGTAGAAAGAACTACGCTTTACAAATTCATCGTAAACAATACCGTAGCCGACTCTTTCGCAGAGTGTCGGTTCATTGGAGAAGAGGTTGGTACCGAGTGCCAAGCGCTCACCTTCGATTTTAACACCGAGTGCGGAAAGAATGGTCGGTAAGAAGTCAAAGTTGTTCCAAACACGGTTGTAAGTGCGCTCAACCGGTGTATTTGCAACGCTGGGAGCCGGATTCAAAATCAGGTTAAAGGTTGTGCGCTGGTAAGAGGCGTCGAAATCCTGGAAGAAGTTCTTGTCCATGCTCGGATGGTCGCCGATTAAAACAATCGTGGTGTTCTCATAGAACGGCTGTGCCTGAATCCAGCGAACAAAGTCTACGACCTGCGCGGTGCTGTAGGCAATAACGTTAGCATACTGCTGGTCGTATTTGTTTTCTACACCGGGGCTTAAATAGCCGTCCGGGAAGTGGGTGTCGGCATTTTCCATGGTGAAGTTGAAGGGTTTGCCGGTCTCGTAAAGACGGGTGATTTCCTGCTTTGCGAACTCATAGAGCTTATCGTCTTCAAAGCCCCACCATTCATAATAATCCTTCGGAATAAATCCTTCGTCTTTGGCATATTTATAGTCGAAGATTTTGAAGTCTCCGTGGGTTTGATAGTAATAGGTCAAACCGCCGAAGTCAGCGTCAGCGCCGAACATAACTTCCTGAACATAGCCCTGCTGTTTTAAAATGTCGCCCATAGAAACAGCACCGGGCATGAAGTTACCGGGTGTACCGTAGGAGTTACCGTCCATCGGCACTTTCATCGGGATACCGAAGCCTTGGTTTACCATGCTGGCAACAGACCATGTGCAGCCGTACATAGTGGTCGGGCCGCCGAACTGGCTACGATCCGGCAGGTGAGAGAAGTTTACGCCTTCCTTGCTGAGCTCTGTAAGTTCGGGCATGAGGTTTTCGCTCATGTAACCGCCGAGCTCTTTGGAAAGATAAGAGTTCTCAACAGATTCCAAATAGATATGAATAAGGTTTCTCTTCTTCTCGGGGAACTGCATTTTTACTTCGCGCGGATTTACATAGTTTTCTTCTACTAAGGGAGAATCCTCTGTGTAAGCCAAACGAAGCTTGTCGAGCTGTAATTTCTGATAGCCGAAAGCAACGCCGCCGACCAAAAGAAGAACAGATAAAATCAAAGCAACCAAACGGCGTGCAAAACCGTTTACAAGGGTAACGGCTTTTTTACCGCGATATACGATTTTACGGTTCGGGAATACAATCAAGCAGAATACAGCGGTCCAGAAGGCTGTTTTTAAGAACGGACCTTCAATCGCAAGGGCCATAACATCGCTGCCTGTACCGGTAATCGGGGAAATAAGGGTAATGAGCATTTCGTCGGGAGAAATGCCGTTAAAGGCTTCTAAACCGAATTCGGTACCGGTGAATGCGGCAACACCGAGTGCAAATAAAACTGCGGCAATAATACGCATGGTCCATGCGCCGCCTTTTTTCTTCGGTGCATCGGATTCAAAGGTCAAAACGCCTCTTAAAATGCCGTCGATAAAGAGCCAAACCAACCCTAAAACAACTGCAAGTGCAAAATATTTTAAGGGGTAGATGGGTTGATGGAGACTGGGTGCAAAGACGTTCGCAACGTGGAAAACGTATTTGCTGACAGCTAAGGTGAGCAGGTTAGTGAAAATTACATCGCGAAAAACAATGTGAACGATGGATGCGGCTTTCTTTTCTTTAAGGAAAAAGAAAATGTCCAAAAGACAGATGACAGCACCTGCCAAAAGGCCGCTGAGAATTAAGTACATAAACTCCCTCTTTTCATATTTTTTGAGATGTTTGCATGAAAACAAGCAAAAAGCAAAATAAAACAAGACCGTGCCGAAAAAGGAACAGCCTTTTTTTATTTCGCTTTTCGATTACCGTGTTCTTCCACAATCAAATGACTGCCGGTGATGGGCTGCGCGTTGGGGATGTATTCAAACAAATCTGCAACAGAACAGTGGAGCACTTCGCAGATTTTGTCGATGTGCTCGATAGAAATACGCTCTGCCATTTCGTGATAGATATCATTAATGGTCGCAGGGCGGATTCCCGTTAATCTGGCGAGTTTTGCCTGACTCATGCGACGCTCGCCGAGCAGTCGGGATAAATGGTTCTTAATCATACAAATTACCTCTGTATGTATTTTACCATAAGTGAAAACATATACACGCTTTTTGGAAGAATGTTACGAATATCGTAATTTCATAAAAAGAAACTGCCTTACAAATCTGTAAAGCAGTTTTTTAAAAAGGATTCACCCCTTTAAGGCTTCTTTAATATCCAAAAGATATTCGTAACGGCACTGCGGGGCTTCTTTTAAAAGGAATTCCTGCAAATGCGGGCAAAGGTCTTTGTGGATAATATATTTGTTAATGACGAAGCTTTGACGCACCGCCTTAGTTAAATAGCTCGAATCAATCAGACTGAAATTGTTCAAAAGCAGAAAAACACCTTGCTGATAACGCATCAAGTCATTGGTCGGAATATCAATGAGCTTCGCCGTGGGGGACATGTTGTTGAGCACCTGCTGAAAGCGTTTAAAATCGTTGAGCAGGGCATCCGCCGAGGGTGGCGTTTCGCTATAACGCTTCGTGGTTGCCTCCGCTAAATCGCTTTTGAAAATATGGACACGGTAGTTGCAAATCCACTCATTCACTTCTTCTACGTCTTGGGTGGAATCGTCATCGCCGATGTCCACTGCCGTGTAGAGCACAATGTCCTCCGTAAATTCTGTTTTGCCCTTCATTGCGAAAGAGAGGGCAACAAACAGACTTTTGGTAAAATCAATAAACGGGCTCATGTCCAAATAATGCTGTGCAAAGGCGAGCATGGCATACATATTTTTATAAGACGGTTCGCCGTAAAGAGCTTTGAAAACGCGCATGAAAACGTCGTTTTCTTCGTAAAAGGCAAACAGCTTTTTACTGTCTACCGTCGAAATTGCGTCTGTTAAATTGTTCCGAAAATAATCGGTGTTCCGAAGAAGCGTCGGCACAAGGCGGCGGTTTATATCGTTTTTACGCTCACCGCGGTAATAAATCGGTTCACTCGGATGCAAAAACGGCTGATAAATCAGCTCATCAAAGGCCTCGAGCGAATCTATACGAATTTCCGAAACGGCATAGCTGACATCGAAGATGTCTTCTAAACGTTTTTTTATGGAAGAACGAATTTTTGTGCTGACCGGAAGAAATTTTTCTGCTTTTTGCAATGTACATCACCGAAATTAGTGTAGCATACTTTAAAAAAGCTTGCAACCGCTCTTGCCGAAAACAGGTCGAAAAAGTGCGAAAATTTTTGAAATAAGCGGCCTATATAATAGTATAGAAATCGGCGAGGGCATGAAGTAAAAGCTTTCGGCATATACTGTAGAACCAATGTGTTAAAGAGGGAGAGCTATGGTAATCAAATTGAAACAGCATAGGACTATGGTGTTTGGGCTGAGTCTTGTGCTGATTGGTCTTGTTTTTCTGCTTTACAGTCTGTTCTTTATGGACAGCAGTCTGCATTTCTTTCGGGATGCAACCAGCAGTGCCGCACCGGTTACGCCGATTGACCCGAAAAAGCCGATGATTGCTTTAACCTTCGATGACGGTCCTTATGCGCCTTCGACCTGCCGTATTTTAGAAGCGCTCGACAAGGTGCACGGTAGAGCTACCTTTTTTGTGGTAGGGGATCGCGTGAAGGGACGCGAAGAAACGCTTTTGAAAATTCAAAACAGCGGCTCGGAAATCGGCAATCACACCTACGCTCATGTTTCCTTGCGTGGGCTTTCCGACGGCGAAGTGCAGGAGCAACTGCAAAAGGGGGATGCCGCCATTCGTGCCGTGACCGGACAAAATCCGACCTTAGTGCGTCCACCCGGTGGTGCTTACAGTGAAAATTTATTGTGCTTGGAGGAACGCCCGATTGTTTTTTGGTCGGTAGATACCATGGATTGGAGTCACCAAAATGCGCAAAAGACCGTGCAGAAGGTACTCCGAAACGTGAAAGACGGCGACATTATTTTAATGCATGACCTCTTCGTGCCAACTGCCGAAGCGGTGGAAATTCTCATTCCAGAGCTACATAAACGCGGTTTTCAGCTCGTAACCGTCACTGAGCTTTTAGAAAATCGAAAGGAAATTTCTGCCGTAAAGCTCAAAAATAAGGCGTGATTTCCAACAACAAAAGCCCCGCAAAGCCTTATATAGCGTACATTTCCGACAAAAAGTAACACTTTCTCTCAAAAGTCAAAAAAGAATTAAAAAAAGTGCTTGACATTAGCGATTTACCATGCTATTATAATAGCACATTACCACTTTACCACACTAAAATAAACACGGAGGGAAAGAATATGAAAAAGAACAAAATCATGGGCATTGCAGGTGTAGTTTTAGCGGCAGTTTTGCTGGTTTGCAGTTTTGCGGCCTGCGGCAAAAAAGAAGCACCCAAGAGTGACCTGGAATATATCAAGGAAAAAGGTGTCTTGATTATCGGTATTACCGATTATGAACCGATGAACTACAAAGATGAAAACAACCAGTGGATTGGCTTCGATACAGAATATGCAGAAGCTGTTTGCGCAAAGCTCGGTGTTAAACCGGAATTTGTTGTAGCAGCAAACTGGGGCGAAAAGTACAACGAAATCAAAGCCAAGACCTTTGACTGCGCTTGGAACGGCCTTACCATTGATGAGACCGCAAGGCTCAACTCAAGCCTTACCAAAGCATATGCCAGAAATGCACAGGTTGTTGTAATGGCTAAGGATAAGGTAGAGCAGTACAAGACAGCCGAAAGCATGAAAGACCTTAAATTCGCTGTAGAAGACGGCTCCGCAGGTCAGGCTGCCGCAGCAGAGAACGGCCTTGAAAATGTAATCGCCGTTGAAGATCAGGCAGCAACCCTTTTGGAAGTAAAGAGCGGTACAGCAGATGCCTGCATCATCGACCTTACCATGGCAAATGCAGTAACCGGTGAAGGCAAGAGCTACGAAAACTTTGCGATTGCTTTAGAACTTTCTCAGGAAGAATTCGGTGTCGCTTGCAGAAAGGGCTCTGATTTACCTGCAGAAATCGACCGAATCACCGAAGAACTCAAGGCTGACGGTACTCTCGAAAAGCTTGCAGAAAAATATAACGTTGTGTTGGTAAAATAAGTGTATAATTAAAAAAGGAGAGTGGCAGGACGAAAAAATTGCGCCCTGCCGCTTTCGTGTGAAAAAAGAAAGGCAATTTAGTTTATGTTTTGGACAGTTACATTAAGTCTTTTACAGGGCTTCGGTAAAACACTCGAAATTTTTGTTTTAACCCTCCTGTTTGCACTCCCGTTGGGATTGCTTTTAAGCTTTGGCTCTATGAGCCGCGTTTCTCCGATTAAATGGCTCACAAAAGCCTTGATTTGGGTTGTCAGAGGTACGCCTTTGATGCTCCAACTTATCGTGATTTTCTATGGTCCGGGTCTTATAGGAACTTGGGCGGAATCCCTCCATTCCGACAACGGTTTCATCCTTTGGCTTGCAACCTGGCGTTCCTTTGACCGTTTTGTAGCTGTCATGGTGGCCTTCGTAATCAACTATGCCTGCTATTTCTCCGAAATCTATCGCGGCGGTATCGAAGCTATTCCGAAAGGACAGTATGAAGCCGGACAGGTGCTCGGCATGACCAAAACACAGGTGTTCTTTAAAATCGTCCTCTTACAGGTTATCAAACGCATCATCCCGCCGATGAGCAATGAAATCATCACCCTTGTAAAAGATACCTCCTTGGCAAGAATTATTTCGGTTTATGAAATCATTTGGGCAGGACAGGCGTTCATTAAGTCCGACGGTCTTTTGTGGCCGCTCTTCTACACCGGTGTGTTCTATCTCATCTTCAACGGACTTTTAACCCTTTTATTCGGCTATATTGAAAAGAAATTAGACTATTTCAGAGGATAAGAAAATGGCAGTATTAGAAGTAAAAAATATATGCAAAAGCTTTGGCAAAAACAAGGTTTTAAAAGGTATTGATTTCGAGCTGGAGCAGGGGAAGGTTATTTCCATTATTGGTTCTTCCGGCAGCGGTAAGACGACACTTTTGCGTTGCATTACCGGTCTTGAAATCGCTGACAGCGGCAAAATCACTGTGGGTGACCGCGTGATTTATGACGGCGAGCGCAAAGAAAAATTAAGCCCCGAGGAAAAAAGACTCAATCAGCTTTCCACAGGACTTGTTTTCCAAAACTTTAATCTTTTCCCGCAGTACACCGTGCTTCGCAACGTAACGCTCGCAAAGGAATTGCTGGTTAAAGAGGATATGAAAAAGAAAAAGGCTTCTCGTGCAGAGCTGAAAGATGCGCTTGCACAAATCGAAGTAGAAGCAAAAGAGATCTTGAAAAGCGTTGGCTTAAAGGATAAAATGGGCAACTATCCCTTTGAGCTTTCCGGCGGTCAGCAACAGCGTGTAGCCATTGCCAGAGCCTTGATGCTCTCTCCGCAGGTACTCTGCTTTGACGAGCCGACCTCTGCACTTGACCCCGAAATCACGGGCGAAGTTTTAAACGTTATCCAAGGTCTTGCAGACGAGGGCAGAACGATGCTCATCGTTACCCACGAAATGGGCTTTGCCAGAGAAGTTTCCGACGAGGTCGTGTTCATGGATAACGGCGTTATTGCTGAAAAGGGTGACCCCGAAGAGCTCTTTACCAATCCGCAGACCCAAAGACTTAAAGATTTCTTAAACGCCATGCTGCATGCGTAAGGCGAAAACGTGCCAGCGATCATCTGACACCATGTATAAAAGACCGAAAAGCGAAAAGCCTTTCGGTCTTTTTTTAGCTTGTTCCATGTAACAGCTACAGACAAACAAAAAAGCGATGATACTTTTGTATCATCGCTTTTCTTATGTTCGTTTCAATGAAAACGGAATAAATGAATTATTCGCTCTTCATTCCAAGAAGCTTAACCTTGCCGTTGTAAGCATCTTCACTAACCTTGATGGAGTCGAAGATAGCCATACGGATGTCGTCGTCGGTAACACCGAGCTCACGGCAGTCGCTGTCGGAGGTAAAGATGTTAAGATCCATGAGGTAAGGAAGATACATCGGATCGATACCGCCGTCAATACCACGCTCAGCGTAGTCCTTAACAGCCTTCTTCATACCAATTTTCATCATCCAAGGTGCAACGCCGAGGATCTTTCTGCCCTTCATGCCGCGTGCTTCGTAAACAATGCCAAGGAATTCGTTCCAAGTCATGTTGTACATACCAATTCTCCAAGCCTTAAAGCCGCCAACTTTCTTTTCAGCAGCACCGGCAATAGCTTCGCCAACCTGACGAGCGGTAAGCATTGCTGTACCACCCTTCGGATACATGGTGAAGGGCCACTTGTCCATGAATGCGATCTGCTCGATAAGGATAACCCAAACAGGACGTCTGCCGGGCTGTGTGCCGAAGATGTAGGGGAGTTCCAAAACGGAAACATCGAAGTTGTCGTCAGCATACTTTTCGCAAACCTTTTCCTGGTCGATTCTGCTTCTGATATAGGGGTTGCGCTCGCAAATCGGCATGTCCTTGCGATCTTTTGCAATCCAGCTGAAGTAAGAACCAAGAACAACTGCACGCTTTATGCCAGCTTCTTTGCAAAGGGGAAGCATACGCTCGAGGGGAGCGATATTGAACTTGTAGTAAGCGTCGTAAACGGGAGCCGGGAATTCAACTCTTTCGTCAACACCAGCAGCAAAGATGAAGCAGTCGCAGCCTGCAAGCATTTCTTTGATTTCTTCGTCAGATCTCTTATTGATATCACCAAAAACGATATCCATTTCTTTCGGGATGGGAGCACCTTCCGGAAGGGGCGGAAGAGCAACGCTCTTAACTTCATGACCTCTTTCGATGAGGATTCTAGCAGCTTCACAGCCAAGAAGGCCTGTACCGCCAATCATAAATACTTTCATACATCTACCTCCGTAAATTTACATGTGAGCGTAGAAAAACACGGCATCCTGCGAAGATATGCCGTAATTTCGCTACTGTTCACGTTAAATTATAGCATAACTTCCCAAAAATTTCAACCTGAAAATTGAGAAGAAAAGACAAAAAATGCAGAAGAAAATAGACAAAAATAGTCAAATAAGTGCAGAAATGAGACTTGCGGAGCAAAACTGCTTGACAAGGCGGAAAGAGAACTGTACCATTATAAAGAATCCAGCAAAAACAGGAGGAAAACCACCGTGGCGCAGAAGGTCAATTATCAGCTGAAAATGGAAGAAATCGTGAAAAGCATTCCGGCAGGCACGAAGCCGAAATTGCTTTTGCAGTGTTGCTGTGCACCGTGCAGCAGTGCGGTTTTAGAGGTGGTGACCCGTTCTTTCGACGTGTATTTATATAACTATAATCCCAACACCTATCCGCCGGAGGAATATGAAAAACGTCTGGCGCAGTTCGGGCCGCTCTTGAAAGGGGACGGCTTTGAAAATGAGGTGCACATTTTAGAGGCACCCTATCACCCCGAAGAATTTTTTGAAGCAGTCAAAGGCTTGGAAGAAGAACCCGAGGGCGGCAAACGCTGCATGGTTTGCTATCGGGTACGCTTAGAGGGCGCGGCGAAAAAAGCCAAGGAAATCGGTGCAGATTATTTCACGACAACGCTTTCCGTCAGCCCTTATAAAAATGCGCAGGCACTGAACGAAATCGGCGGTGCATTATCCAAAAAATACGGTGTGCCCTATCTTTATTCGGATTTTAAAAAGAAAGAGGGCTACAAAAAATCCATTTCTCTGTCCCATGAATACGGTTTATATCGGCAGGATTATTGCGGTTGCAAATTTTCTATGCACGAGGACTGATTTTTATAGACACGGAAAGGCTTTCATGCTATACTGTGCATAAATTCATCGGCTTGGGAGGTGCGCTTTTGACTACATCAACCTTTGTGGCTGTTTTTGTTCTTTTTATGATTATTTTTTTAGAGCAGAAAAGGGCCACACAGCTTGCCGTGCTCCTCGCCCAAAAGAGGAAAAAGAAAGGAATGAAGCCCGAAATGTTCGAACTTGCTAAACGCTTTATCGGAAAAGAATGTATTGTGTATACAGCCAACAATGCGCAGATTTCCGGTGTGATTCAAGAAGTCAGTGGAAATGCACTGCGTATCGAAAGTGGCAAAACCAATGAGATTGTCAATTTGGAATTTGTAGTGCGTATCCGGGAATACCCGACAGGCAAAAATGGTAAGAAAAAATCGGTGATTTTTGATTAACGAAATTTTTTATATAAAAAAGAGCGGTACCAAAACGGTATCGCTCTTTTCTTATGTTTTTATAAAGATTATTCTTTATAGCCCTTTTTACGAAGGAGATTATTGATTCTGTCTGCGGGATTTAAGAGGCCGCTGACGGACATGTCGTGATTCAAGGTGTCGATGATGTAGGAGATGTACTTGGACATATCTACTTCACAGTACCATTCACGAGAAAGAAGTTCGGGAGTTCTGTAAACAAGGTTGGTTGTGAATACCTTGTCGAAAACGCCGTTTGCATAGTGCTTGTCGAAAGCGTCAAGACCGTTGCAGAAGAGGCCGAATGCGGTGAAGATGAAGATTCTTGCAGCGCCGAGCTCTTTAAGCTTCTTAGCAACTTCGAACATGGATTCGCCGGAAGAAATCATATCGTCTACGATAAGAACATCCTTGCCCTGTACGTTAGAGCCTAAGAATTCATGCTGTAAAATCGGGTTTCTGCCGTTTACGATTCTGGTGTAGTCGCGGCGCTTGTAGAACATACCAAGCTCAACACCTAAAACGGTTGCATAGTAGATGCAGCGACCCATACCGCCTTCGTCGGGGGAGATGACCATCATGTGGTCACTGTCGAAGTGAAGGTTGTCTACGTGATTTACGAGAGCCTTGATCATCTGGTAGGCGGGCTGAACATTTTCAAAGCCTTTAAGCGGAATAGCGTTCTGAACTCTGGGGTCATGTGCATCAAAGGTGATGATGTTGTCTACACCCATCATGTTGCAAAGCTCCTGAAGTGCGATAGCACAGTCTAAGGATTCACGGCTGGAACGCTTATGCTGTCTGCCTTCATAAAGCATGGGCATGATAACGGTGATGCGTCTTGCCTTGCCGCCTATAGCGGAAATGGCACGCTTTAAGTTTGCGTAATGCTCGTCCGGGCTCATCGGAACTTCTTTACCGTAGATGTTGTAGGTGAGGCCGTAGTTGAACATATCTGCAACAATGTAAATATCATAGCCGCGAACGGTCTGGTTAATAGTACCCTTACCTTCACCTGTGCCGAATCTCGGGAAATTGGTGTCGATAATGTAGGATTCACGCTCATAACCTGCAAAAGCGATGCTGTTCTTGTGCTCGCTCTGCTTCTGTGCACGCCAGCGAACGATGTACTTGTCAATCTTTTCTGCGAGTTCTTCGCAGCCGGGAAGCGGAATGATTCCCAAAGGACCGTAGGGAATGCTGGTGAATTCTTGTGTAAAATCGGGCATAACTTCTTCCTCCGTCAATGAATGAATATTTTCACAAATATCCTTATTTTATACTTCGATAATATTTTACTATTTTTTACAGCATTTGCAAGGGGAAAAGCGAGAGAAAAAGATAAAACGCGAAAAATCAGTGAAATGCATGGTCGATAGTGATTACAGCGAAATATCTTTCGTCTATTTTGCTCAATTTTTCGTTGATTTCTCTTGTTAAATCCTTGTCAGACTTAGGATAGCCGGCAGGAGTGACCACATCAAAGATTAAATTCGTGTGGGTTGGACCTTCGACCATACGAAAATCGTGTAAGGTTAAACGGTTGTCAATTTCGAAGATAACGTCTTGACAGAGGCTCTTTAAGGCATTGATTTTGGCATTATCTACCACAACGGGGTCTAAATGGATGGAAATGAGCAGACCGTATTTTTTCTGCAAATCCCGTTCAATCAAATCAATGGTGTCATGACTTTGCATAATGTCGCTGTCCGAGGACATTTCGGCGTGTGCGGAAGCAAAGCTTCTGCCAGGGCCGTAGTCATGTACAATTAAATCGTGCACACCCAAAACACCGTCGTAGGAGAGAATTTCCGCCTCGATTTGGTCTAAAAATTCCTGCTCCGGAGGTTTGCCGAGCAGCAAACCGATGGTTTCCTTTAACACACCGAAGCCTGCCCAGAAAATAAAGAGCGAAACCACGATACTGAACCAACCGTCCACGGGGACGTTTGTAAATTTGGCAACAATTAAAGAAATCAAGGCAACAGCTGTTGCAGCTGTATCAGAAAGGCTGTCTCTTGCGGCGGCTTTCGTTGCCGAGGAATTGATTTTTTTGCCGATTTTGTTGTTGAAAAAGGCGAGCCAAAGCTTGGCGGCGATAGAGAGAATCAAAACAACGAGCGCCGCAACGCTGAAGGTAATCGGCTCGGGATTACGGATTTTATCAATCGAGCTTTTGAGAAGCTCCACGCCCATTAAAAGAATGAAAAACGACACAATCAGCGCGGTAACATATTCCAGTCTGCCGTGCCCGTAGGGATGGTCTTTATCCGCCGGACGCTTGGAAAGGCGAAAGCCGACTAGTGTAATCACAGAAGAACCGGCATCGGAAAGGTTGTTTGCCGCATCGGCGGAAATGGTCACACTGCCGGAAAGTATACCGACAATGAATTTGGCAACCGCTAAAATGAAGTTGCAAACAATGCCGACACCGCCGGAAAGTTCGCCGTAAGCGGAGCGAACCTTGGGGTCTTCTACATTTTGATAATCCTTGATAAACAGTTTTGCAAGTAAATCAGCCATTCTGTTTCGCCTCCGAAGATTGGTTGGCATTTAAAAGAAAACTGGCGCCGCTTTTGAATACGTTTTCAATTAAATAAGCAATCTCTTCGGGGGTCTTGTTATCCTCGGGATGCTCGAGCCAATAACGAATTAAGCTCACTGCGCCCGCCTCAAAAAAGGTGTAAACATAATCGTAATTTTCTAAACGGGTAATTTCATAGACACTGGCGTAGTCGGTAAAGCACTTGTTACGAAGGAAGGCACGCATCTTAAATAAGAAGGTGATGTCGCCGTTGTCACCTAAAAGGGCCGAGCAGATGTCACGGTTGTTGTAAAGGAAGCGGCAAATATCCGAAAAAATATCGTGCGGACGGATTTTAAGGTCATCGAAGCTGTACTGGGCAAGAATTTGCTCAAATTCCTCAAAAAGTTCGTCCTCAATTTGCCCAACTAAATCATAAATATCTTTGTAGTGCAAATAAAATGTACCACGATTGATTTCTACATGGTCAGAAAGCTCACGTACGGTGATTTTCTTAATGCTCTTTTCGCGAAGCAGGTCTGTTAAGCCCTCACGAAGTAAGCGTTTGGTACGGCGTACACGGCTGTCTAAAACGGGTTGTGCCATTAAAATTAACTCCTTTTCTATTATGATACAACATTTCGAAATCCTGTCTAAAAATAGACAAATTTCTATTAACAAACACTATTATAATATAAAGTAAATTCTTATTCAACCACAAACGTCGAAAAAGAGAAAAAAAGAACACTTTCAGTGAAAATGCCCATATTTCAAGGGGGATTTTTGGCGTAAACTGTGCTTGAGGGATAGTTCGTAAAAAGGTAAAATACAAAGTAAAGTATATCTATAGAAAGAAGGGGCGCCGCTTCTTATGACGGTAGAGAGAAAAAGTAAAAATCACCGTAAACGGTAAAACCCAAACCGTAGAGCCTTCTAAAAAGTCTCAAAGTTGGAATTTCTAAAGCAAGTTTTTTCACTTTAAAACGCTCTTTTTACGTAAAGCTTAACAACTTTACAATGGGAAAATAATACTTTTTCAGTAAAAAATATCGAGAAAAAAGCTAAAAAAGAGAAGAAAAGCTCGAAAACCCTTGACTTTTCAAGTAAAAAAAGGTATATACATAGGTAATAGGAATACAAAAAAAGGGGGAAACATCCTATGTATAAAAAAATCTCATGCCTTTTGTTAGCGATTCTTTTGGTATTCTCTTTTGCTGCTTGTGGTAAGCAAAAGGACTTTACAGAAGAGCCTACGTCGGAGACTACTACAGAAGTGACGACGGAGACGCCTACCGAAGTACCGACAGAGGCACCGACCGAAGCACCTACCGAGGCGCCGACCGAAGCACCGACGAAGCCTAAAAAGCAGAGCAGCGGTAAGAGTAATAACAATAACAAGAAGAAGCCTTCCAGCAAGCCGGCATCCAAAAAGCCGTCCAACAAGCCGTCCAACGACAAGCCTTCTTCCAATAAACCGGTTACACCGGCTCCGGACAAGAAGCCCGAAGTAGTGGAAAAACCCGAAATCGGTAAATGGGGATGCGCACTCACTTATCGTGCTGCCGATTTGATCACAGATGACGAAATTGATGTTGCAAAGCTCAGCAATATTCAAACAGCTATGTACTGTACCTTTAAAGAGAATGGCGAAGTTGTAACGACGATTGAGTTAACAAACGGTAGTGAAATGCGAAAAAGCTATTATAGCTTACTGTTGCAGACACGTGAAAACGCTGCACAACAGCAAGGCAGAACGTTAACTGAAGAAGAAAAACAGGAAATAGATGCTATTTCAAGAGAGTTTGAACAGTATCTAAAAGAGTTCTTTAGCGGTCAAGAAATCGCAAAATACTCCGGCAATACCATTACACATTCCGATGGTACAGTAGAGACTTTTAAAGTTTCCGGCAATATTTTAACAGTATCTGCGAATATCGAAGGTCAGACTATTTCTCTTGACTTCGGCAGAGTATAAAGCTTAAAACCCGATGCACTTGAAAATAAGTGCATCGGGTTTTTTTATTTTCCAAAAATATAATATGTGATGTATTCTAACGAATCTATTGCATAAAAAAATAATTGTGTTATAATAACTGGTACGAAAAAATAAAATGGATTTCTTAATGTAAGGAAAAGTGGTGCAGATGAGTCAAAATCAAGATAACTTTAAAAGGGGAACCGCAGAACTTCTAGTTTTGTATTTGTTGGGGAAAGAAGATTTATACGGCTATCAAATTGTAAAATCCTTTGCAGAGAAAAGCAATGGCGTATACACCATGCTGGAAGGTTCGCTTTATCCAGTCCTTTATCGTTTGTCTGATGCCGGCTACATTAGTGAATATACAAAGCTCGCAGGAAAAAGAAGAACACGAAAATATTATCATTTGGAAGATGCGGGAAAAGAATATTTCAAAACGCTCTTAAAAGAGTACACTGAAATTATCGACAGCATCAATAAAATCATGGATAAATAATAGAGGGTATAGGATGGATAGACAGTTTAACAGTGAAATTAAACGATACAGGCGAGAAATTAAACATCTTTTGCTTTGCAAGAATTCGATTGCCAAAGCATTTATGAAAGATTTTGACAACGAACTGTTTAACTTTATTGAAGAAAATAAAGTTTCGGATATGGATACAATTTATGCACAGTTTGGTACAGCAGAAGAAGTGGCACGTTCCTTCTTTGAGTTTGCAAATATTCAAAAAATTAGTAAAGAGCTTCGCTGCACAAAAACAATTTTAACGGCTTTAATTGTCGCTCTTTGCATGGCGCTTGTAGGTATGCTGTATGTTATAGAAGACATACATTCCGAAAAACAGAGTATAACGATTTGCAGTGTAGAAGAAATCCAACAAACAAAAATTCAACACAGCAACGAAACTATAGGGAGATAATATAATAATGAAGAAAGTTATCAGCTTTTTTTTAACAGCTGTTTTAGTTAGTAGTATTTGTTTAATTCCGAGCTTCGCAGTTGCTCCAAAAGCAGGCGAAGAAAAAATAATTTCAACCACGGTAGAAACCCTTGAAGATGGTTGTACTTTAACCACTGTTTTGAGTGAAATAGAAACTATGGCTCGACAGGGTGGAACAAAGAGCGGGTGCAAAACGGCAACACTTCGTGATAAAAACGGTAAAGCTATATGGGATGTTAGATTATATGGCGATTTCACCTATACAGGTACTTCTGCAACTTGCACACACTCAAGTATGGATTATACGATTTATATTGGAAAGTGGAAAGCAACGAATATGTCTCCGACTCGCAGAGGCAACCAAGCAAAAGGCGCCTACACCATGAAACGTTATCATCTTGGCATTTGCACACAGACAGAGAGCGATACCATTATTTTAACTTGCAATACAAACGGTAATCTTCTTTAATTTGTAACAAAAACCTTTTAGCACCAACGTAAAAAGCGAATATTTAAAGTAAAACAAGCAGTGCTTTATTTTTTAGCGCTGTTTGTTTTTTTTATATCCAAAATCCCTTTGCGCTTTGCGATTTTTCTTTACTTTATAGGACTGCTGTGTTACAATACAATACAGTGCGAAAAGTTTTAAATAAAACAAAAAAGGAGCTTTTTATGAACAAAACAACAAGAAAAGCTGTCAACAAAGTTGTCAATTTCTTCATTAACGTGGGTACGAAATTCGTCAGCGGCGTTTCTCAGAAGGAAGCCGAAGCGGCACTCGGCGAAGTGACCATTACAGAAGGCATGCCCGAACTTTTACGTCGTGCGGCTGCTGAGGGTGCGGTTCTTTTAAAGAACACAGGTGTTTTGCCCTATAAAGAGGGGGAGTGTGTTTCCTTTTTCTCCCGCTTGCAGACCGATTGGTTCTTCACCGGCTACGGTTCTGGCGGCGACGTTAAAAAGCCTTACGGTGTTTCTCCCTTAGAGGGCCTTCGAAACAGCGACGTTGTAACGGTAAACGAAGAGCTTGCCAAGACCTATGCTGATTGGATGGAAGAAAATCCGATTGACCACGGCTTCTGGGGTCACTGGCCCAGATTTTACCCCGATATGCCCTTGACCGAGGAAATCGTCAAGAAGGCAGCCGAAAAGAGCCAAACCGCCGTTTATGCGATTGGCCGTTCTTCGGGTGAAGACAGAGAAAACGCCCTTCAAAAAGGCAGCTTCTATTTAACCGATGCTGAAACCAATAGCTTAGACCTTTTAACCAAGCATTTTAAGAGCGTTACCGTTCTTTTAAATATCGGTAGTATGATTGACCTTTCCTGGGTCGAAAAATACGGCGACAAACTTGGCGCTGTGCTTCTCGTTTGGCAGGGCGGCATGGAAAGCGGCAATGCAGTTGCCGACCTTCTTTGCGGTAAGGTAAATCCCTCCGGTAAGCTTGCCGATACTGTTGCAAAGCGTTACGAGGATTATCCGACTGCCAATTACTTTGGCAATAAGGCTTACAACGAATATCACGAAGATATTTATGTCGGCTATCGTTACTTTGAAACCTTCAAGAAGGATGCCGTACTTTATCCCTTCGGCTTCGGTCTTTCCTATACCAAATTCCAAATGGATTTCGTAAAGGCGGAGCAAAAGGAAAACGGTATCGACTTCGTTTGCACCGTGAAAAATATCGGTGACAGAAGCGGTAAAGAAGTAGCAGAGGTTTATATCCAGAAGCCCTGCGGCACTTTGGGTAACCCTGCAAGAGAGCTTGTCGGCTTCGAAAAGACCAAAGAGCTCCAGCCCGGCGAGAGCGAAACACTTACCGTATTCGTACCGAACGAATTTTTAGCTTCTTACGATGATTGCGGCAAATCCGGCTACAAATTCGCTTATGTCATGGAAGCCGGCGAATATGCTTTCTATCTCGGCACCGATGTTCGTTCTGCCGAAAAGGTATACAGCTACGCACAGGAAGAAACCGTTCTCTGCGAGCAGTTAAAGCAGGCGGCGGCTCCGCTCGAGAGCTTCCCGAGACTCGTGAATGCCGGCGGCGAAATGAGTGAAGAACCCTGCAAGGCTCGTGAATACGACTTAAAGAAAATCATCTTAGAAAACCTGCCGGAAGATATTGCACAGACCGGCGACAAGGGTTATAAGTTACAGGATGTAAAAGACGGCAAGGTTACCTTAGACGAGTTCGTTGCCCAGCTTTCCTTAGAGGAATTGGAAGCCATTTCCCGCGGCGACTACGTTATGGACAGCGCCCTCGGTGCAAAGGGTAATGCCGGCGCACTCGGCGGTGTGCTCGAAAGCCTTAGAAACAAGGGCGTTCCGGCAGTCACCACCACAGACGGCCCTTCCGGTATCCGTTTGCTTTCCTACTGCTCCCTCATCCCGATTGGTTCTCTCTTCGCCACCTCCTTTGATAAGGCTTTGGTCGAAGAAGTTTACACCGCTATGGGCGAAGAAATGAAAGAAAAGGGCAGTGACATTCTCTTAGCGCCCGGTATGAACATTCACAGAAATCCGCTTTGCGGCAGAAACTTTGAATACTTCTCCGAAGACCCGGTCGTTTCCGGCTTTATGGCTGCGGCAACTGTTAAGGGCGTTCAGAAATCCGGTCAGTCCGCTTGCCCGAAGCACTTTGCTTGTAACAACCAGGAATACAACCGTCTTTACAATGATGCCAGAGTTTCCGAACGAGCACTTCGCGAAATCTACTTAAAGGGCTTTGAAATCTGCGTAAAGACCGCGAAGCCGAATACTTTAATGACTTCCTACAACCGCATCAACAGCGTTTGGGGTCATTATAACTACGAGCTTTGCGAGCGAATCCTCAGAAACGAATGGGGCTTTGAAGGCATGGTTATGACTGACTGGTGGATGCGTTATAAGAAATCTCCGGAATTCCCGCAGATTTGCGATAACGGCTACCGTGTCAGAGCCACTGTTGACGTGTTAATGCCCGGCGGCAAGCGTGTTGGCCCGCATAAGCCCGACGGTACACTCTTAAAGACCTACGGCAAGCCGGAGGGTATCACCCTCGGCGAGATGCAGTATGTTGCAAAGCACGTATTAACCCTTTGCATGCACTATCTCGAGAAATAAATTTTAAAAGAGAAAGAAAAAAGCACTCGGCGTAATGACGGGTGCTTTTTGAAAGTAGGGGAAACGATGAAAACAAAAAGGGAGTTTGTTTTAAATCTTTTTGAAAAAATCTGCCTTGTTGTAGCGGTTTTGTCCGCTTGGGTAGGCAGCAGCATTTATCTTTATATTAATCAGGAATTATTTAACCATTTTCCGCTTACCGTGGCATTCTTTGTAGTGTTTTTACTTCTTATGACGGGTGCGGTGGGTTATGCGTTTTTGACAAAGCGTGAAAACGAAAAGAAAACCAAAATCTTAAACACCGTGAGCGCTGGTTTAGCACTTCTTTTAGGGATTTATGTGATTGTTTTTCAGCTGATTGTCGACCACTTCCAGCCGTTTTCAATTTTTGCACCGCCCATCATTTGCTTTGCACTCTTCCTGTTCACTTATGGAGTGGCAACGGTTTTAGAACTTTTCAAAAAGACCAACACCAAGGCATTGAGCCTCGTGGCGGTTGCTTTCTTAGGCATTTTCCTTATCAATGTTTTTTGGGCAAAAACGCAGGATTATGCGAAATTTAACGAAGATGTTTACACAAAAGTTGTTTTTGCAAAAGGGGAGGGCGAGTATTCGACCTACCGCATTCCAACCTTGCTTTTATTAGAAAACGAGGGCGAAAACGGCAAGGATGCCGTGATGGTTTTTGCCGAAGCCAGATGCAACACCGCCAAAGACATGAGCGACAGCGAAATGGTTTATAAAATTTCCTTAGATGGTGCAGAAAGCTTTTCTGAGATTCGTGTTGGCTTAAAGCCGCAGGATTTCCTTGGCGAAGTAGGCAGAATCGCCGACCCCACACCGGCTTATAATCCCGAAACAAGAACGATAGGTGTGCTTTTTTCGGCGGGAAAAGCCTCCGAAAATTATCGCCTGACTTCCTATTATATGGAAGGCAAGCTCCTCGAAAACGGTGCTATAGACTGGGATAAAGAGCATATCGTCAACGTGACGGAAAAACTACATATGGCTATTGGTATAGGCCCTGCAAAGGGTGTATGCCTTCCGGACGGTAGCTTTGCTTTCCCGATTCGCTGTAAAGAGGGCAATGCGGTTTTGAATGCGAAAAACGGTACATTCACGCTTGGTGCGCTTACTGCGGATGGTGCCGAAGCGGATTTAGACCTTCTTTCGGATAACGAGCTTTTCATGGTATTTCGTAGCGGCAGTATGGCTTCCTTCCCGCGAAACGGACATTTAAGATTTGCCTATTCTAACGATAGTGGTAAAACCTTTCAAAAGCCTGCTTATGAAAGTGAACTTCGCACCCCGTCGGTGCAGTCTTCTGTTGCCTGCTATGACGGTAAAGTTTACTGTGCTTATGCCGATAGCTACAAGGTACGTGCGAACCTCTCTTATGCTGTTTCTGAGGATAAGGGCGAAAGCTTTAGGACTACGCAGCTTTATGCGGGCGCAAGCGGCTATGCGATAGGCGATATTTCCGAGGACGGCACGTATTATATCATTGCTGAAATCGGCAAGGTCGAATATAATGATGAGCTTCGTCTCTTTAGAGTAGACCTTTCTAAATAAAATAAAGCAAAAATAAAATCCCTCTCTCGAGTGTGAGAGAGGGATTTTTTTGCTTTAAAATTACATCATATCGTGCAGAACCTCTAAAAGCTCTGCTCTCAGTGCTGTGTGCGGCAGCTTGTAAGCGAGGGCCAAAGCTGTCTGTTTGCTCTTGACTGCCTTGAAGCTCTGGTAAACCGCCATTTTGGTGAGATTCGTGCAGTTGTATTTGGTAAAGATACGCAGGATTTCCTCTGTGTAAGGCGGGTTCTCGAGTGCCTTTACGCCGTCTAAGGTGATTTCCACTTTGGAAGTGATCGCCATTTGCGGCAGGGTGACTGTCAGACCGTAATCGGTGGATTCCATTTTTGCTGAAATCTCCTTGCCGTCTACGGTGCAGTGGAGATTTTCCGCCGAACGAACATCGCGCAGGAAGAGAGTATAGCTTCTCTTCTTCGGGAGATAGGAAGCTTCCTTTGTGCCGCTGATGCTCAAATGCAAGCTGTTGCCGTTTTCGGAAAGGGTGAATACGGTTTCGGAAACCTCGCCGTTTTCATAAGCCTTGGTTTCGCCGTCATCCTCATATAAGGTGAAGCTGTTGTTGCCGCGTGAAAGAAGCAAGCCGAGCTTTTTGGGGTTGTCTACGCCGTTGCCCTTATCCAAAGAAAGGGGCACAATTGCACCGGCCTTTAAGAATACGCCGTTTTCATGCAGCTCGGAGCTGACGTGTACGGTTTGACCGCCGGTATAAATGCGGCCTGTGCAGAGATTTGTCCATCTGCCCTTGGGTAAATATACCTTTGTGATAGCAGTTTTGGTGTGCGCGTCCATTTTGCTGGTAACGGGGCAAACCAAAAGCTCTGTGCCGAATTTATAGCCGTTTTTGCAAGCATAAGCGCCTTTTTCGTTGGGGCACTCATAGTAAAGCGGCTCGCAAAGCGCACGGCCTTCCTTGTGGGTGCGTGCGTTCATGGTGTAAAGATAGGGAACGAGCTGATGGCGCAGACGCATGTAATCTTCGGAAATATGCTCTGCTTCGTAGGAATAACGCCACGGCTCTTTGCCGAATAAATCATGAGAGGTGGAGTGCAGGCGCATAATCGGCGAGAATACACCGAATTGCAGCCAGCGCACATATAATTCATCGTCATGTACGCCCAGCATATGACCGCCGATGTCATGGCTCCACCAAGTATAGCCGCAGTTGGAGGCAGTTACGGTGAAGTAGGGCTGGAAGTTTAAGGAACGCCAGCTCATCACGGTGTCGCCCGAAAAGCCTAAAGGATAGCGGTGCGAGCCGATTTCTGCATAACGGGAAAGAATGAGCGGGCGGCGATTGCTTCTGCCGCTGTCTAAGGTGTGGTAGTGGTTCAAAAGCCAAAGCGGGTCTAAGCCCTCTAAGCGGCTCTTTGTGCCCTGCTGCCAGTCAATCCACCAGAAGTCTACGCCCTCGTCCTCCAAGGGTCTATGTACCTTCTCAAAATAGGTGTTTACAAACTGCGGGTCGGTCATATCAAAGGGCACGGGTGCCTTTGTATTCGGGTCAATGCCCATGGCTTTGGCGGTTTCCTCATAGCAATCTTCAAAAAAGCGGATGCCGTCTGCCGGATGCAGGTTGACCGAGGTTTTTAATTTCTCTTTGTGGAGGTAATCCAAAAAGGCACAGTGGTCGGGGAACAAATCGGTGTTCCAGGAATAACCCGTCCAGCCGTTTGTGCCGCCACGCTCGGAGGTGCAGTTATCTTTACCGAATTTATCCTTGAGATTTACCCAGTGCCAGTCCATATCAATAGTAGCCACGCTCAGCGGAACGTCATGGGCTTTAAACGCACGCATAACGTCGATATATTCTTCCTGCGTGTAGGCCTTGTAGCGGCTCCACCAGTTGCCGAGGCTGTAACGCGGAATCAGCGGTACTTCGCCTGTAATGCGGTAAAAATCCTGCAAAGCGCCGATATAATCCTTGCCGTAAGCGAAAATGTATTTGTCCTTTTGCTTTTCGGGACGTTTTTCCAAAGTACCGTCCTTTTTTAAGAGCAAGGCATTGCTGTCATCCAAAATTGCCACACCATCCGAGGAGAGTACGCCGTCCTTTAAGGGAACCGCACCGTAAGCAGCATCCAAGGTACGTGCCGTGCCCTTTAAATTGTGCATCGGGTTCGGGTGGATTTTTTTGCCGTTGAGCACAACATATTGGAGTGCTCCGGTTTGGGCATGCACCGCAAATAAAACTTTGCCCGTGTTGATACAAAGCAAATTGCCCTTGTGCTGGTGGGTGAAGCTGACTTCACCGAGATTTCGTTTTAAAAAGCTCTGTGTCGGCGCATCCGTAAATTGACCCGAAGCGGATACCTCAATGCGTAAAAGCCGCGGGGTGATCACCGTGAGACGAAGCGGCGCTTCGGTGTAGGTGTTGCCCTCGAACGCTTTTGCATCTGTTTTCACAATCAAGTGGTCAAAAAGCTGTGCCATTGGAAAATCCTCCTTAATCTATGATGAAAATAAATTTTTTAATTATGTATCGAAGAAAAGTTGCAAGCTTTCTTTTGATATTCTGCCAGAATAAAACAGGGGAGATTTTGGAATTCTTCGGAGATTATATTATACAGCGCGGGCGAAAGCCGAAAAGCCTTCTATATCGCCGTAATCTGTTAAATAAAAATCGGCAAGTGCCGCCATTTCCGCTTGCCTTGGCTCGTGGTCATCTCGCACGGCACAGGTCAAAAAGCCGTCCTTTTTGGCGGTTTCCACCGTGTAAAGCACATCCTCAAAGACTATGGTTTTCTCCTTTTCGGTACCGATAGCTTCGAGCGCTGCGCGGTAAACATCCGGTCGGCTTTTGCCGCTGTTTACCATGGTGCAGGTATAAATGGCTTCAAAATACTCTAAAACGCCACAGCGCTTTAGTGCAGCCTTTACGAGATAATCATCCGTCGCTGTAGCAATCGCCATGCGTACGTTTTGTGCCTTTAAATAGTCTAAAAACTCCCGCACATGCGGTTTTAGGCTGACCTCTTCAAAATAGCCTTTTTCGATTTTTCTATTCACATCTGCCATAATTTTTTCCACAGAAAAGGGAACGCCGTATTCGTCTCTGTAGTAGTTTGCGGCTTCTTCTAAGCTGAGGGTTTTAAAAACCTCCTGCAAATCGGGCTTCGGCTGAATCCCCAAATCGAGAAGATAGCCCTCGGCGATATTTTCCCAAATGTACATGGAGTCTAAAAGTGTGCCGTCCACGTCAAAAACAGCGCCTTCCATCATGGCTTCTACCTTCCTCCTTATCTTTCTGCACAAAAAATATCTAACGACCTTTCAATTATACATGGCTTTTTCACAAAATGCAATCTTTTTTTCTTTTTCGAAAGGACTTGCAGAAATAGAAAAATATTGTTACACTACTGGATAGAAAAAGGAAAGGGGATAAAGCTATGGCTTTTAAGCTTTTAAAGGGCGATATTACGAAGCTTTCCGTGGATGCCATTGTCAATGCGGCGAACTGTACTTTGCTCGGCGGTGGCGGCGTAGACGGTGCGATTCATGCGGCGGCAGGGCGTGAGCTTCTTGCGGAATGTAAAACACTCGGCGGCTGTGCAACCGGTGAAGCAAAGCTCACAAAGGGCTATAAGCTTCCGGCAAAATATGTGATTCACACCGTGGGTCCTATTTACCGAAACGGCAAATGCGACGAAGAAGAATTGCTCTCTTCTGCCTACCGAAATTCTCTGCACCTTGCAAAAGAACAAGGGTTTCACAGCCTCGCTTTTCCGCTCATTTCCGCGGGAGTATACGGTTACCCGAAAGCCGAAGCGATTCGTATTGCGGCAAAAGAAATCATCGGATTTTTAAAAGAAAACGACATGGAGATTTTCCTGGTGCTTTATGATGCAGAAACCTATCATTTAGCACAAACGATATTGGAGGCGTAACTTAGATGCAACAAAAGGCTATTTCCTATTTAAAAGAAAATATTCAAAAAGATATGTCTCTTCGGGATATGATTCACGTTTTCCGAGAGATGACGAAAATCCCGATGGAGGAAGATATGTTCCTCTTTGAAACGGGCACTTATGACTTTACAGGCGAACCGCTTTTCTATTTTTCCCTGGTACGCCAAAATCCGAATGAGGATGAAGAATTTATGCAAATTCATTTGGATGTTCTGTATCTGCCAAGCGAAGCTAACAGCGCTTATCAGGAGTCGTTTTGGGAAGAGGACGATGTAGAGAATTTCTTTGGCTATGTTCTTGAAAGCGAAGCATTTCAAACGGCATCGCAGGAAAATATCTACAAAGTGGAAATCTATTTAGATGAAACCTAAAGAGGAAACAACATGGTAAAAGAACTGATGCACGACCCCATCTTTTTGGGTCAAAAATCCGAACGGGCGACAGCGGCGGATGTAGCTGTTGCTATCGACTTAAAAGATACCCTTGAAGCGCACAGAGAAACCTGTGTCGGCATGGCGGCGAATATGATCGGGCAGAAAAAATGTATCATCTGTTTTTATGACGGTGCAAAGCTTGAAACGATGTTCAATCCCGAAATTATCAAGAAAAGCGAGCCATATGCAACCGAAGAGGGCTGCCTTTCACTTCTCGGCAATCCCCGCAAAACCAAACGCTGTAAGAAAATTAAGGTGCAATATCAAACGGTGGAGCTGAAAACGCGCCTTAAAACCTACGAGGGCTTCACGGCGCAGATTATCCAGCACGAAATCGACCACTGCAACGGCGTGCTGATTTAGAACGGAGAAACATTTTGTATTTAAATCTATTAAACGAGAATTTAAAAGCACAATATGGCTGTAAGGTCTATAAGCTGGCACTTTCTTCGGGGTGCGGCTGTCCGAACCGGGACAGAGACGGAAAGCACGGCTGTATTTTCTGCGACGGCGCAGGGGCTTTCGCCGCAACGGGCACCATAGAAGAACAGCTGTGCCAGGCGAAAGAAAAGGTGGCTTCCAAAATCAAGGGCGAGGCAAAATATATTGCCTATTTTCAGTCCTTTACCAACACCTTTGCCCCCGTCAGCTATTTAGAGCCGCTGTTTACCGCAGCGATGCAGCCCGAGGACGTGGTGGCACTTTCTGTAGCGACAAGACCCGATTGCTTGGGCGAGGATATTCTCGATTTGCTCGAAGCCTGCAATAAGCAAAAGCCCGTGTGGGTAGAGCTGGGTCTGCAAACGATACACGAAGACACAGCAGATTATATTCGCCGCGGCTATCCGCTTTCGGTATTTGACGAAGCGGTGCGAAAGCTGAAAAACCGTGGCATTACCGTAATCGTGCACCAGATTTTGGGATTACCGGGGGAAACGCCGGAAAGAATGGCGGAGACCTCTCGCTATATCGGGCGAAGCGGTGCGGACGGCATCAAGCTGCATCTTCTGCACGTTCTGCGCGGTACGGATTTAGAAAAAGATTGGCGGGCGGGTAAAGTCCCAACCATGAGTTTAGAGGAATATATTAAAGCCTTGGAGCTTTGTGTAGAAAATCTCCCGCGTGAAATGGTGATTCATCGCTTAACGGGAGACGGCGCCAAACGCGACCTCTTAGCGCCTCTTTGGAGCGGCGACAAAAAACGAGTGCTCAACGCGATTCACAAGGCGTTTCGCGAGGATGACGTGGAGCAGGGCAGAAAATTTTCAACGAACCTATAAATTTTGGGTAAGAAATCCCCAAGCTGTGTTTTGGCAGTTTGGGGATTTTTATTTTTGTAAAGAGCAATATTGATAAGGAAATAACAATCTTTTCGGCTAGAACGTACAAAAAAACGGGAAATCTTTGAAACTTCCTATAATTGAGATTTGCAAAACAAAATGGTATAATTGTACAGAAAAAATAACAATCGTATCGTTTATATATAAAAATTCACGAAAGCAAGCATACGAAAAACGAGACCAAAAACAGTTTTTCGTGTGCTGCTGTTTTTGTGCTTGGACCTTTGACGGTGCGATTTTCCTGCAGTATAGCTTTACTGAAAATTACAGAACACGGAGGAAAAAGCTTTGAAACCGAATATTATTTTTTATTTCAGTGATCAACAGCGTTGGGATACGGTGAATGAAACCGTGACACCGAATTTAATGGAACTTGGCAGAGACGGTGTAACCTTCAGCGATTCTTTTACCTGTCAGCCGGTTTGCGGTCCGGCAAGAGCCTGCTTGCAAACGGGCGTTTATGCGACACAGAATAAGTGCTATTGGAACGGCATTGCTTTGCCGCAAGATATTAAACCCTTGGCAGAATATTTTAACGAAGCAGGCTATGAAACGGCCTATATCGGCAAATGGCATTTAGCCTCTGACCGCCTTCCGAATGTGGGGTTTCATTGCGAGAAAACCGCTGTTCCGAAAGAACGTCAAGGCGGCTACAAGGATTGGTGGAGAGCTGCCGACGTTTTGGAATTTACTTCCCATGGTTACGACGGCTATGTATTCGACGGCGACGGCAATCAAATTGATTTTAAGGGCTACAGAGCCGATTGCATCAATGATTTCGCTCTCGAATATTTAGAGCAAAAGACTTCGGATAAGCCGTTTTTTATGTTCGTTTCCCATATCGAACCGCATCATCAAAATGACCACCATTGCTATGAGGGCAAAAAAGAATTTGTACCTCAATTTAAAGATTATCCTATCCCTGAGGACCTCTCCTTTTTACCGGGCGACTATGCGGAAATGTATCCCGATTATCTCGCTGCGATTCACAGCCTCGATGACAATGTCGGCAAACTCGTGCAAAAGCTGAAAGAAAAGGGACTTTACGAAAATACCATTATTATCTATACGAGTGACCACGGTTCTCATTTTAAAACCAGAAATTTGGAATATAAGAGAAGCTGCCACGACAGTGCAACACATACACCGCTCATTATCAGCGGTGGTATGTTCAAAGGCGGTAAAGTGGATGATCGTTTGGTCAGCCTGATTGACCTGCCGCCCACGCTTTTGGATATGGCAGGTATGGATATTCCAATGAGCTATATGGGTAAATCCTTGATGCAGCAGATGAAAACCGGGGAGGAGAGAGACTGCGTATTCATTCAGGTGAGTGAAAGCCAGTGCGGCAGAGCGATTCGCACCAAGAAATATAAATACGCGATTCGCACTATGGCGCCGTCGGGCTATGTGGCACACAGCGCGAATGTCTATTTTGAAGATTATCTTTACGATTTGGAAAAAGACCCTATTGAAAAAGACAACTTGATTAAAGACCCGGCTTATGAACAGGTGCGCCAAGAGCTTCGCCAGATGATGATTCGTGAAATGGTAAACGCAGGCGAAAAGAAGCCGAAAATTTTACCGGCATACCGCATTCGAAAGAAGTAATCAAGAAAGAGAGAAACCATATGGAAAAGAAATATTTGACCTTAAAGGAAAAAATTAGCTTTCCTTTGTCCGCTTTCGGTAGAAGTGGTATTTATACAATTATGACGATGTTCTATCTTGTATTCTTGATAGACGTTGCCAAAATTGATGCCGTTGTGGCGAGCAGCATTATTCTCGGCGGCAGAATTTTTGACGCGTTAAATGACCCGTTGATGGGTATGATTGTGGATAAAACACGTTCCAAATGGGGCAAAATGCGTCCCTATCTTCTGTTTTCTCCGCTTCCGGTGTGCATTTCGACTATCCTTCTTTTCCTCGCTCCGTTTGAGGGTTCTGCGGCGAAAATTACTTATGCAGCAGTGACTTATGTTTTGTGGGGTGTATGCTTTACCATTCAGGATGTGCCGTTTTGGGGTCTTACCTCTGTTATCACACCGAACGAAAAAGAAAGAACACAGTTTATTTCCAACGGACGTCTCGGCTCCACCTTCGGCGGCATTTTACCCGCACTTTTAGTTCCGGTATTCCGTCAGTCTTCGTTAGGTCTTAAAAATGGTTATTTGGTCAGCGCAGTATTGTTCGGTGTTGTCGGCGCTGCACTTTCTATTTCGATTTTCTTTACCTCCAAAGAAAGAATCGAGCCTTCTACAGTAACCCCTACCTTTAAGGAAACTGTGCGTGAGGTGGGACAGAATAAACTTTTACTTCTTGTGATTTTGGCAGCACTTCTTGGTTCTACTATGGTCATTGCCAACATCTCCGCAGACTATATTGCAAACTATTTGATTATTCAAGGCTACACAGATTTCGACGTGCTCGCGCAGACAAATAATGTTGTCGAAGCTTATAAGGCCGGCGGCTTCTGGATTCCACGCGGAACCATTCTTACAACGCTGACCGTCGCAATCGGCGCAGGTATGATTCCGGCAATGATTGTTTTCCCGATGCTTCGCAAAAAGTTCGACCTCAAACAGATTTATATCGGTTCTTCCATTTTCGGTGTAATTGCACATTGCGTATGTTATTTACTCTTTATGGGTGACCCCGGGCATATCAATATTTATTTACTTTGGGTTTGCCTCTTCTTTATGGGCTTCCCGCTCGGTATTTATAACGTAATCACCTACGCCTTTATTGCCGATTCTGTGGATTATATGCAGTGGAAAACCGGCAAGCGTTCCGAAGGTGTTTGCTTTGCCTTCCAAACCTTCCTTTCCAAAATTACAGCCGGTATCGCGGGTGTGGCAACGGGCTGGATTTTGAAAATCGGTAACTATCAAGAACCGATTGCCGATAATTTGGATGTCATGGGCAAACAGATTTTGGCACAGCAAACGCCCGAAACACAAAAATGGCTTCTTATTATGGTTACACTTCTTCCGGCAATCGGCTTCCTTTTAACCATGATTCCGATGTTCTTTAATGATTATACCGGCAAGAAAAAGCAGAAAATTCAAGAAAAACTCGAAGAACGCCGTTTACATAACACAGAAAATTAAACATATTGCTTTCTTCTAAAAAATATAAAAATCCCCGAACTGTCTTACACAGCTCGGGGATTTTTGTTGTGTTTATGAAACCTTTGAATAAGTCTAACAAATTGGCACGCAAAAGCCACGATTTATAACATGAGTTTTTTTCGCTTCCAAAATAGTATCAAACTCTACAATAAACTTGGCGTAAGCTTTTTTGATTTTTTCCTTTAATTCTTCTTTGCCGGTGTACTGTTTCTAAATTACCTTGTTTCTGGATTTGCTCGATTTATAATTCTTTTAAAACTTCGAGGAGTAATTTCCAAGTCCTTTCCGTGGATGCAATGTCCAATTTTTCACGGCTGGTGTGGATGTCGTGCATTTGCGGCCCTAAAGAAATGCAGTCTAAATCTTTTATCTTTTCACCGAATAAACCACATTCAAGACCCGCATGAATGGCTTCGACCTTCGGTGCTTTGTGATAGAGCTTTTCAAAAGCCGCCACAAAAGCGTCCCGAAGCGGAGAATCCTTTTTGTATTCCCAAGCCGGATAGGTGCCACGCTCGGTGTAAGCGGCACCATAGGCTTTGGCAATCTGTTGAAGTTTGCCAATGAGGGCATCTTTGTTTTGATTCACAGAGCTTCTGACGGCAAAGGTAAGTGCCGCCTCCTGTTCCGAAAGCTCTAAAATACCTAAATTGAGGCTCGTTTCCACAAGACCCTCAATATCCTCGCTCCAACGCTGAACGCCGTTCGGCACTTCCTGCAAAAGGGCGATGAGCTTGTGGGAATCAGCTTCGGAAAGAGCAGAAGCTGTGCAGTCTCCCTTTGCGGTAACTAGGATTTCCGCCTGTGGCTCGTCAAAGGCTTCGCGGATTTCTTTTTCGAGCGAAGCGGCAATTTGGCGCAGACTTTCGATTTTGGCATCGGTTAAAATCAAAGCTTCTGCACTGCGCGGAATGGCATTATCTTTTGCGCCGCCCGAAAGAGTTGCAATCGAAAGGGGAGAAAGCGCCTCGATGCGCTCTAAAAGTTCGCCCATGACCTTGTTGGCATTCGCACGGCTTTTGTGGATTTCCACGCCCGAGTGACCGCCGATAAGGTGTGCCACAGAAAGTGCGTAGGATTGACCGTTAGCACTTACACGCTCCAGCGGCAGGTGAAGGGTCGATTTTGCGCCGCCGGCACAGGAAACCGTGAAAACACCCTCGTCCTCGGAGTCTAAGTTGATGAATTTTTTACCCTTTAACATGGAAAGGTCAATGCCCATGGCACCCTCCATGCCGGTTTCTTCGTCTACCGTAATAATCACTTCTAAGGGCGGGTGGGGAATGGTTTTGTCCGCCAAAAGAGCTAACGCATAGGCGACGGCGATACCGTCATCACCGCCGAGCGTTGTGCCTTTAGCAAAAACGAAGCTGCCGTCCTGCTGTAGATTTAAGCCCTCTTTTTCCATATCTATAGGGGAATCTGCATCCTGCTCGCAGACCATATCCATATGTCCTTGTAAAATAACAGGTTCGTGATTTTCTAAACCGCAGGTGCCATCCGCGCATAAAATCACGTTGTTTAACGCATCCTGTTTATAAGAAAGCCCCTCGGCTTTGGCAAAATTTACAAGATAATCGCTGATTTGTTTTGTGTTTCCCGAGCCGTGGGGGATAGAGCAAATTTCCTCAAAATAAGAAAATACCGCCGCAGGCTCTAAGCCTTTCAGTTTTTGTGTTTTCAAACCGAACACCTCTTTTTAAAATCTAATTTTATTGTATCACACCTAGCGCCGACTGTCCACGGCCTTTTCCGAAAGCCAAAAGGGAACGCCGATTTTCAAGATTGTCTGATTTTTAACGAACTTGAAACGATTTGTTAAAATGTTTACTTCGTATACACAAATTTTATTTAATATGTATAAAATAAATTTTGAATATTTTATGGGATTATGCTATGAATTTATGGACATATTAAAATCTTAATGTTACAATAAAATGGAACCGAGAGAAAACGCGTTATATTTTTTCGCAAAAAGCGATGATGCAGAAACCTAACTTTTGTTTTTATTTTAGAAAAGCAAAAGATTTTCTCTCGATGACGAAAAATTTTTTTAGGGCACTTGCTTTGCGGCAAGCGGAAAGGAGCAAACTATGAATAAGTTAGATAAGTACAGAGGCATTATCCCCGCATTTTATGCCTGCTATGATGAGGACGGCAACGTCAGCCCGGAGCGTGTGCAGAAGCTCACACAGTATTTCATCGACAAGGGCGTAAAGGGTGTATATGTAAACGGTTCTTCCGGTGAATGCATTTACCAAGGGGTAGAAGAGCGTAAAATCATTATCGAAAACGTGATGAAGGTTGCTAAGGGTAAGCTTACCGTTATCAACCACGTAGCATGTAATAACACGAGAGACAGCGTAGAGCTGGCTCGCCATTCCGAAAGCGTCGGCGTAGATGCAATCGCTTCCATTCCGCCCATTTATTTCCACCTGCCCGAGTATTCCATTGCGGCTTATTGGAACGCAATCAGCGCCGCCGCACCGAATACCGATTTCGTAATTTATAACATTCCTCAGCTTGCAGGCACAGCCCTTACTATGAGCCTCTTTAAAGAAATGCTCAAGAACCCGAGAGTAATCGCTGTTAAGAACTCCTCCATGCCGACTCAGGATATTCAGATGTTTAAGGCAGAGGGTCTTGCACAGCGTGACGACTTCATCGTGTTCAACGGTCCGGACGAGCAGTTCGTAGCCGGCCGTGCTATCGGTGCAGATGCCGGTATCGGCGGCACCTACGGCGTAATGCCCGAGCTCTTCTTAAAGCTCAATGAGCTTCTTATGGCAGGCGAGCGCGACACAGCACGCGAGCTTCAGTATGCAATCAACGAGATTATCTATAAGATGTGCTCTTCTCACGCGAATATGTACGCTGTAGCTAAAGAGGTACTTCGCACCAACGAAAACCTCAACATCGGTGGCGTTCGCGAGCCTCTTGAGAACCTTCAGGCAGGCGATATTGCGATTGCGAAGGAAGCGGCCGCTATGGTAGCAGAAGCTAAGAAAAAGTTCTTATAAACCGTTTTTTTCTTCTCTTTTAACTGAATAATAGGAGGGATTCTATGCAAGGCTTTACCTATGTCGATTTAGCAATCTTAATTGTTTATTTAGTAGCCGTTTTGCTGGTCGGCCTTCATTTTGCCAAACGCGAAATGAAGGGAAAAGAGTATTTTAAAGGCGATGGCAGTATTCCGTGGTGGGTAACCTCGGTGTCCATTTTTGCAACGCTTTTGAGTCCGATTTCCTTCCTGTCTTTGGCAGGCAACTCTTATGCGGGCACGTGGATTATGTGGTTTGCACAGCTCGGCATGTTGCTTGCCATTCCCATTACGATTCGGTTTTTCCTGCCGATTTACAGTAAGCTCGATATTGATACCGCCTATCATTACCTTGAAATCCGTTTCAACAGTAAGGGGCTTCGCGTCCTCGGCGCAGTCATGTTCATCATTTACCAAATCGGCAGAATGTCCATTATTATGTATTTGCCTTGTATGGTGCTCTCCAATCTCATGGGCATCAACGTAAATATTTTAATTATTGTCATGGGCGTTATCGCGATTATCTATTCCTACACCGGCGGTCTTAAATCCGTTTTGTGGACAGACTTCATTCAAGGCTCTGTTCTTTTAATCGGTGTTACCTTCGGCCTTATTTTCTTGGTTGCCCATTTAGACGGCGGCTTCGGTGCGATTTTCCACCAGTTCACCGAGGGGCACAAGTTCTTAGCCGAGAACCAGCGCATCTTTGACCCCAATCTGCTCAAAGACAGCGTATTCCTCTTAATCGTCGGCGCAGGCTTCAATACCATGAGCTCCTATGTTTCGAGCCAGGATATTGTGCAGCGCTTCACCACAACGACCGATACCAAAAAGCTCAATAAAATGATGCTCACCAACGGCGGTCTTTCGATTTTCATCGCCACCGTATTCTACTTCATCGGTACAGGTCTTTATGTTTTCTACCAGGTAGACGGCAATCCGCTTCCGCCCGCGGCACAGCAAGACCAGATTTTCGCTTCGTGGATTGCGTTCGAGCTTCCCGTTGGCGTTACAGGTCTTTTACTTGCGGCGATTTACGCGGCGGCACAGTCCACACTTTCCACGGGTCTTAACTCTGTGGCATCCAGCTGGACTATGGATATTCAAGCGCGTATTTCCAAAAAAGAAATCAGCATGGAAAAGCAGACCAAAATCGGTCAGTACGTTTCCCTTGCCGTCGGCATCTTCTCCATTCTTGTGGCGATGCTCCTTGCCAACGGCGGCGTGAAATCCGCCTATGAGTGGTTCAACGGCTTTATGGGTCTTGTGCTCGGCATCTTGGTCGGTGTGTTTGTCCTCGGTGCATTCACCAAGGTCGGCAATACCTGCGGCGCGATTTGTGCCTTCGTTGCGGCTTCTGCTGTGATGATTTTCATTAAGTACGGTTTACCGCACATTGCGCCCGATTTCACCGTTTCCATTTGGTCTTACTCTATCATTTCGATTGCGGTGTCCCTCATCGTCGGTATTCCGGCAAGTGCGATTTACCGCAAGGTAAAGCATGATACTTCTAAGCCCGCACCGCACACAACTATTTATAAGAGCTAAAAAACATCCTCCCGGCATTTTTGTCGGGAGGATATTCTAAAGGAACTACTTTGGAGGTACAGCGATGATTTTTTCAAATATCTATGAAGAAAACCAGTTTCCGTTTCTCGGCGAAACGATCGAGAAATGCTTTCAGTATGTGAAAGATCACGACCTTTTGAGCTATGAAAAGGGCTGTCACGAAATCGACGGCGACGATTTGTTTGTGAATATCGTGGAATACGAAACCACCTCCGCCGACCAGCGCTTTTGGGAGGCACACCGTCAGTATTTGGATTTGCACATCATGCTTCGTGGCAGAGAGCAGATTGATTTGGGCTTTATCGACAAAATGGAGCAAAAGCCCTATGTCGAACAGGATGATTTTCTGCCGCTCGAGGGTGAGCCGAATAGCCATGTTGTTTTAACAGACGGCGATTTTCTCCTTTGCTATCCGAAGGATGCCCACCGCACGGCTGTGGCGGTCGATGCCCCCGAAACGATTAAAAAAGCGATTTTCAAAATCAGAATTAAATAGTTGAAACCATAGAAAAAGCCTCTTCCGAAAAAGAAGAGGCTTTTTATTTTTGCTATTTTATTCAGCGGGAATTTCCGGTTTCTTTGCAAGAAGCTTTTTATAGGTTGCATCCATACCGAGCGCACCGAGGGGCGCGGTCACGAGAATCGCGAGCACAGCGACAGACAAAATAATCTGACCGCAGGGGAGTCCCAAGGAAAGGGGCACAGAACCGATAGCCGCCTGTACGGTCGCTTTGGGTAAATACGCAATCACACAGAACAGGCGTTCCTTGGCGGTGAGCTTTGTACCGATTAAGCAGACCATAACGCCGAGCGAGCGGACAAGAAGTGCCAAGAAAATGAGCAGAAGCGCGCCGGCACCTGCCTTGAAGGTGTAGCGAATATCTACAGCCGCACCGACAAGCACAAAGAGGATGACTTCCGCCGCAATCCAAAGCTTGCCGAATTTTTCGGAAAGACGCTTGGAAACAAAAGCAAGGCTCTTGATTTTAAGCACGCACGCCATGCTCACAACCGCCAGCAGTCCCGAAACGGCAACTTTGCCCTCGAGCCACGCTTCGATCGCCATTAAGAGGAAGGAAACGCCGAGCACAATTACAACCTTTGTGCTGTTGCGGATGCAGTGCTTGTGTGCATAAGCGGTTTCGAAGAAAAGACTTAAAAGAAAGCCCGTGAGCGCACCCAGAAGAATACCGAGCACAATGGAAACGGGGATGTTTAAGAAAGCCAGCGCACTGGCGGAAGTGCCCTGCGCCATGCCTAAAAAGGTGGAAAATAAAACGATAACGAAAATATCGTCACAGGAAGCACCGGCTAAAATCATTTGCGGAATACTTTTTTCTGTGCCGTAGCCACATTCCATAAGATGCACCATGCGCGGTACAACCACGGCAGGGGAAACGGCGGCTAAAACTGCACCCATTAAAGCGGCTTCGATTCTGGTAATTCCCAAAATCGGGGGCGCAAATAAAACATAGGCGAAAAGCTCAAAGCTGGCAGGAATGAACGATAAAAGAACCGCAGGTCTGCCGACCTTTTTTAAATCCGAAAGGTTCAAGGAAAGGCCGGCCTTTAAGAGAATGATGATGAGCGCCATTTGCCGAAGCTCGCCCGAAATGGAAAGAATTTTTGGGTCTAAAAAGTCCAAAACAAACGGACCTAACAAAATGCCCGTCACGAGCATACCGATGATGCGCGGCAGCTTGATTTTTTGGCAGATCGCCGCCAAAGAAAGCCCCACTAAAAAGATGAGTGCGAGAGAAGTTAACATAGAGGATCTCCTTTACAAATAAAAAAAGCTGACAATTTCTGCGCAAAAAGCACAGAAGTCATCAGCTTAAAAAGCGGTTTAGGTTTCCCAGGGGAGTACTTCATTCCCGAATCCCTATTATACAGTATCCTTTGCCGTTTGTAAATGCTTTTTTACTTTTGGATGGATTTTTGCGTTGTATCCTAAAAAAGAAACGGCACATTACAGCGTTTCTAAAATCTCCTCTTTGTCTTTTCTGATGAAATGCTTCGGCGCGGGCTTGGCTTCTTCGTTATCCGCGGCATAGCCGATGGGGAAAATCGCAATCAGCTCATAGCCCTGCATCTGCGGACAAAGCTCCTTGAGCTTCGGTGCATTAAAATGACCGACCCAAGTGGTGGCAAGCCCCAAATCTTCGATTTCGAGCATCATGTGTGTCGCTACAATAGAAGCATCTACATCGGCAAAATTTCTGCCGTCATATTTTCTTGTCCAAGCTTCCTCCTCATTATAGCCGACAACGAGAAAGGTGTCGGCGCCGAAAGAAAATCTTGTGCAGCTGCGAATGGCTTCTTTGGCACTTTCGGAAGCCATATTCCAAATCTTAAAGGGCTGCGTGTCCACCGCGGTGGGTGCCAAAACAGCGGCTTTTATAATCTTTTCTAAAAGCTCGGGCGCAACCTTTTTATCGCTCATACTTCTGCAAGAATATCTCTGTTCGGAAAGTGTTAAAAAGTCCATAATTTTTTCTCCTTTATCTAAAGTTTTTCTTCGGATAGTATACCCAAATACTACCATATTTTTGGCATTTTCGCAACCGTATTTTACGCTTCTTACGCGTAGAAACAGGGGCGAAAACAGCAAATGCCGTGTTGTAAATTTTGCCGTCTTGTGGTATGATGCAGGGTAGAAATTTTAAAACGAAAGCGACTTGGAATCGGATGCAAATCGGAAAAAGTGAAAAATATAATGTACTCAAAAAATACTTCGGCTATACGGCTTTTCGCCGTGGGCAGGAGGAAATGATTGATGCCGTTCTCTCGGGCAGAGATGTTTTGGGCGTAATGCCCACCGGTGCCGGAAAATCTCTTTGCTATCAAATTCCGGCTCTGCTTTTTCCGGGTGTAACGCTCGTTGTCTCGCCGCTGATTTCTTTAATGAAGGACCAGGTGCACGCCTTGGTGCAGTCCGGCATTCCGGCGGCGTATATCAACAGCTCCTTAACGCGCGAGCAGTACAGTCGCGCCCTTTATAATATCGGCAGGGGCAAATATAAAATTATTTATGTTGCGCCCGAGCGCTTAGACAGCCGAAGCTTTATAAGTGTCTTCCAGCAGATTCCGATTTCCATGCTTGCCGTCGATGAAGCGCACTGCGTGTCGCAGTGGGGGCAGGATTTCAGACCCCATTATCTCGAGATTCCCGATTTTATAGCACAGTTGCCGCGTCGCCCGATTGTCGGTGCATTCACGGCAACGGCGACAGGCAGAGTTAAGGAAGATATAAAGTCCATTTTAAAACTGCGTGATCCCTTTACGGCGACCACCGGCTTCGACCGACCGAATTTATATTTTTCGGTGCTTCGCCCGACCTCGAAAAAACAAAAGCTTTTAGAGCTTTTGGCGCAGAGAAAAGAAAAATCCGGTATCGTCTATTGTGCCACGCGCAAAAATGTAGAAGAGGTTTGCGACCTTTTAAATGCCCACGGCTTTGCGGCGACACGCTATCATGCCGGGCTTTTAGATGAAGAACGAAAACAAAATCAAGAGGATTTTACTTTCGATAAAAAAACTGTCATGGTGGCAACGAACGCCTTCGGTATGGGCATCGACAAATCCAATATCGGCTACGTGATTCATTACAATATGCCGAAGGATTTAGAAAGCTATTATCAAGAAGCGGGCAGAGCAGGGCGCGACGGCGAAAAGGCGGAGTGCATCTTGCTTTATAGTCCACGGGATGTTCGTTTGCACGATTTTCTGATACATAATGCGAAAGAGCAGTTGGATTTAACCCCCGAACAGCAGGCGGATGCTATACGCAAGGAGGGAGAGCGTCTCAAGAAAATGACGTTTTACGCTACAAGTCGGGATTGCCTGCGCCACAGTATTTTACAGTATTTCGGAGAGGCATCGCCGCAGAACTGCGGCAACTGCTCGAACTGCTTAACCGAATTCGAAACGGTGGATATTACCGTGGATGCGCAAAAAATTCTCTCTTGTATTCTGCGCACAGGGCAGCGCTTCGGTACGAAAATGATTTGCGATATTCTGCGCGGCAGTGAAAATAAAAAGCTTTTGAGCTTTAATCTTCAAAACCAATCCACCTACGGGCTTTTAAAGGATTTAAAAGAAACGCAGGTGCGCGACAGAATAGATTATTTAATTTCAGAGGGCTATATCCGTGCTACAGGGGGCGAATATCCTGCCCTGCGTGTGGAGCAAAGCGCCAAAGAGATTTTATATAACGGCTTGGAGCTTAGTTTAAAGGTGCCGAAAAAGAAGAAACACAAAATCACTGCCGTCGGCGGCGATACGAGTAACGAAGATTTATTTACAACCTTGCGTGAGCTTAGAACCGAAATCGCGACTACCGAAAAAGTACCCGCTTACGTCATTTTTTCCAATGCGACACTGCTCGATATGTGCGAAAAAAAGCCGCAAACCAAAGCACAAATGCTGGAGGTTTCGGGCGTGGGCGAAGCAAAGCTCGAGCGCTATGGTGAAAAATTTCTCGAAGCTATCGCAGAATATGAAAAAACAGTTTTATAAAGGTTTTCCGAAACAGAAAACGGGTTGTGCCAAAGCGCACGGCCCGTTCTTTTTTTCCTTCTTAAAAACGACTTGAAAAAAAGCACAAAAACCTATTGAAAAATGTGTCGAAATCCGATGCTTTTTTCTGGAGATTTCATTGACCCGACCTCAGTTTTGTGGTACTATTTCTATACTTGCGCATTTATAGAAATAAAAAATAAAAAAGCATATATTTTGCCAAAAACCTAGGTAGAAATAGGGGGTTCTTTATGAAACAAACGACCAACAGGGTCCTGAGCGTTTTGCTTTCCGTTGTTTTGTTAATTTCTGTTTTAACACCGACAACCATTGTAAGCTACGGCGCCGGGGCAAGCATTGACATTACGAGTGAAGACGGCACGCCGATTACAACGCGGCAGTCCATTCGGGAATACAGCACCGTGCAGCTGGCTTATGCCGTGCCCGGCGGACTTCCTGCCGGCGCGACCGTTGTCTGGGAGAGTAATCTTCCGCTTTTGGCAGGGGTCGATGAAACCGGCAAGGTCAAAGGCTATGACTATTCCAAAACGGCGATTATTCAGCTTTGGCTCGATGAGAACGTGCGTGTTTTGCCGCTCGTCGGGGATGCCATGGCAGACGGCATTATGAATGAACTGAAAAAACAGCCCGTCGATTTGGATAATATGAACAACGACCTCATTATTGCGATTGTTCGAGGCATTGCCGGTGATACATTGGCAGACAGCCTCAAAAAAGCCTTAGACAATATGAACGTCGAAATTACCGCCACACTCTACGATGCAGACGGTCAAGAGCTTGCTTCCGATACGGTAGAGTTTGTTGTCGAAAAGCATCTGTTCGCCGATGCGATTCCGACCGGCGCACATATTACCAACCGTAAGGTTGTGCCTACCACCGTAGCGGTCGGTACCTCGGTGCAGCTGCGCGGCGCAATTACCCCCGTGCGTTTAAAGCACGGCCTCAAATGGTCGATTGCTTTGGGCGGCAGAAACCGTGCCACCGTTACTGCTGACGGCTTAGTGACCTTTACCGCGCCCGGTGAAGTTACAGTTCGTGTAGCTTCCGCACAGGATTTAGCGGTGACAAGCTCCATTACATTCCATGTTAAAGCACAAGAGGATTTGCCGGTCGAATCCTTTGATGTTGTCGGCACAATGGATGTCAAAGAGGGTGCAACCACACAGCTTGCGGTTGCCAATGTACAGCCGGCAGGTGCTTATGCAGGCGATGTGGTTTGGTCCACTGCCGACCCCTCTATTGCACTTGTTGACCAAAGCGGTCTTGTCACCGGTTTAGACGGCGGCAACGGCTATTTAGAATATTCCAAAACCACAGGGATTACCGCCACAATCGGTAAGGTTTCCAAAACCGTAAACGTTAAGGTTTCCCGCGCCGGCTTAAACGGCGATATATCTGCCGTAAACATTGAAGGTGCGGACGCTTTAGCCGTAGGCAGCTCTGCACAGTATAAAGCGGTGGTTACGCCGGCAAGACTTAACGAAAATAAATCCGTTCTGCGCGAATGGGGTCTTGTGAACCGCGAAACCGGCGAAGTGGTTTGGGCTTCTGCCGATGCACCGGCAAAAAACACCTTTGTCAGCGTAGATGCAGCAGGCTCTGTACAGGCACTCGCCAGCGGTCAGGTGACCTTAGCGGCAAGAGCCTCCTATAACGGTAAAAATATAGAAACCAGAAAAGATATTACGATAGGCAAGGCCATTACCGACTTCCAAATTACAGGTAAAACGGAAGTGACGGCAGGCAAAACCATTCAGCTCTCGATTTCGAACATTATGCCGCAGGACTATGACCAGGCAATTTTAGATACCGCGGTTTGGACGATTGGCGACCCTAGCTTAGCACACGTGTCGCAAACCGGTCTTGTCACCGGCTTAGACGGTAAGGACGGCACACTCTTTAACCCGAAGAAAACCACCGTTACCGTAACCATAGGCGGTATTTCGAAAAGCGTGGAAATCAAGGTTAAAAAAGCCCTCATTCAGACTTATACCGGCGGCAGTATTTTAGGCCCCGACTATATCATTAAAGATTTCCCCGTTACCTACTCTGCCATGCACACCCCTGTAAATGTTTCCATTTCGAGACAGTACTGGGGCGTGAGCAAGGAAACTCCCGAGGGCGGTGAGGCCGCACCGTGGGATTCCGGCATTTATATGGGTAGTGACAACTTGCTCAATAAATTCAAGGGCAATATGAAAAACTCCATTGCCGAGGTGCAAGCCCCTGTAGACGGCTCGGCATCGACCGGTAAGCTCGTTGGCTTACAGGCAGGTAAAACTACCATTTATACCTATATGGCAAACTTATTGACCACGTATCAGGACCTTAAAAAAGAGGTTACGGTTGTGGAAATCGAACCCGAATCCATTACCCTTACACCGCCTACCAAAAAGGAATATGTGGAAGGCAATACAGAATTAGATTTAACGGGTATGGAAGTTAAATTGACCTACAATCGCAACGATATTGCCCGCTATTACGGCGAAGAAATCGCCAATGCCTACACCGAAGAGGAATTGACCGTTCCCGTAACGGATTACACCGTGAGCGAGGTCAACAACAATCTTTTAGACCAAAAACAATATATTCTCGTTACCGTAAACCGTGCCGGCAAGAATTACAACGCCGTGTTCGAAATTACGGTAAAATCGAAAGAGGTCACCGGCATTGAACTGGAAGCCCCGCAGTATGAATACCGTGAGGGCGATACCGAGCTGAATCTGACCGGCTTAAAGGTCAAGGCAAGCTATGCCAATGCCGAGCCGGAATACGTAACCGGTTATGTTGTGAACGAAGCGGATTTTGACCCCACCCTTTTGGATGTGGAACAGCAAATCACCGTAACCTATACCCATGCCGGCCGCAGTGCTTCGGCAAGCTTCCCCGTCATTGTCTATGGTGTGCCGGTTGTCAGCGTCGATACCAACGCCTATGACGGCGCATGGACAGCTAAGGATGTTCGCTTCACCCTTTCTGCCACCCACCCCTTAGAGGGCGTACAGTATTACTATAAAACCGATTCCAATCCGAATCCCGTTTTAATGCAGGATAATTCGCTTATAGTGAATACCAACACAGAAGACACCTATTATTTTAAAGCGGTCAATAGCAAGGGCATAGAGAGCGCATTTACCGAGGGCTATACCGTAAAGCGTGACGATGTAACCCCGAGCTTCAATTTACAGCCCACAGAAACCAAAATCACCAATCAATCCTATAAGGTAAATCTTACAGACCTTACCATCGGTGCTTCCGGCGTGCAGTCCGTGACCTTAAACGGTGCGGATATTACCGCTACGCCCGACGGCTTCCTCGTGGAAGAAAACGGCGATTACACTGTAGTATTAACGGCAAAGAACGGGCTTTCCTGCACCAAGACTCTCACCGTTTCCAATATCGACAAGGAAGCACCTACCGTGCTTTCCATTTCGATTGCCAATAAAGAGGACGGCGCTTTTGCCAGATTCTTAGATAAAATCACCTTCGGCCTTTTCTTTAACCAAAAGGTTGAGGTTACCATTACAGCAGAGGACAAGGGCGTTGCCGGCTTAGACCGCATCGAATACCGTTTCTTAGATGAAAACGGCCAGCCGCTCAAGGAAGCTTGGGAAACATACAGCGATGCCCATAAGCCCACGCAGGATGCAAACTTTAAAGGCTATGTCGAAGCACGCGCCGTGGATAAAGCGACCAACGTTTCCGACGTGCTCCGTTCCGACGGCTATGTGATTGATACTGTCAATCCGACCGATGTCACCGTTACAGCTTCCTATCAAGATGCCCCCTATACCACAGGCACATGGGTGGCAGGCGATGTCCAAATCACCTTAAACTCCACCGCCTTTTCCGATATTTACGAATACCAGTATCGCATGGACGGCGGCGCATGGCAGAGCTTAGAGGGCAACACCTTCACAGCGACCGAAATCGGCGCACATACCTATGAATTTAAAGCGATTAGCTACTCTGCCTTAGAAAGTGCACTTTCCAAAGTGGAAGTTAAAATCGACCGTCAGACTCCCGTGATTCGTGTTGATTTTGAAGGCACCTTCGGTAAATGGACCGGCGACGGCGTGAAATTCAGCCTGCGCACGGAAGAACCCTCGCTTTCGGGTGTGGATTATTATTATGACAACGGCAACGGCTGGACCTTGATTACAACCGGCGCGACTATCGAAATAAACGAGAATGTGAATGCGACCTATCGCTTTAAGGCTGTGAACCATGCCGGAACAGAAAGCTATCCGTCCGACAGCTACAAGGTTATGAACGATACCGAACTGCCGAATATCCTGCTCACACCGCAGGTCACCGAAGCGACCACAGAGCCTTACGCCGTTGGCGTAGAGGTTACCACAGGCGCATCGGGTCTTAAATCCTTGCTTCTGAACGGGGCGGATATTACAGGGCAAACGAGCGTTACCGTTTCTAAAAACGGCACCTATGTGTTTACCGCCCTCGGTCAAAACGGCAAAATTTATTCCAAAACCTTAGAGGTGCAAAACTTCTATACCCCCGTGTTAGAAATTACGGCGATAGATCTTGGCGCTCCCGCAAGAGTGCTTCCTAACGAGTTCGGTAGTTATTATGCCGCCGAGCCGCAAATCACCATTACCGCCAACAGCACAGGCGCTGCGCCGATTGAAAAAATCGAATACCGCCTGTTAGATAGTTCCGGTGCAGAGCTTGCACCTTGGGCGGAATATCAGAGCAACAAAAAGCCCACCGTACCGGCACCCTTTACCGGCTATGTGGAAGCGCGTGTATATGATGCAAACGGCAATGTATCTCTGCCGAGCCGCTCCAAGGGTATCACCGTAGATACCGCTCTGCCGACTGTGCCGACTGTCACAACCGTACACAACAGCAAGGCCTATGACGGCAGCTGGGTGGCAGGGGATGTCACCTTTAGCCTTTCCTCTACAGCTTATTCGGGCATTTTCGCCTATTTCTATCAAATGGACGGCGGCGAGTGGCTGCCCATGACCGACAATACCTTGCAGGTACATAGCGACGGCGTTCACCGCTATGCGTTCAAAGCCGTTTCCAATGCAACCTTAGAAAGTGAAATTGCCGGCGCCGAGGTGCAAATCGAAAACGCCGCACCTGCCTTGCAGGTTGGCATAGAGGGCACAATCGGTAGTCCGACTAATGCCCCGGTTACCTTTACCTTGTCCGCACCCAATGTCCTCTCCGGCGTGCAGTATTATTACTCTGTTGGTGCGGATTGGATGCCCATGGGCTCGAATACCTTGACCGTCACAGAAAACGGCACGAAGACCTATCGCTTCAAAGCCGTGAACCTCGCCGGCGTAGAAAGCTTCGAGAGCCCGGCTTATCCCGTACAGATGGATACTTCCTTAGATTCCATCGAGCGCAAGCCCTCTATTTTAGTATTGCCGAGTGGCACAATCGGGGATTTCACCGACAAGCCCGTAACCTTCTCCCTCTTCTCGGAAGGCACTAAGGGAGACGTGACCTATTATTATAATGACGGCACCGGCTTTAAAGCCCTCGCCGGCAATATCTTAACTTTGAATCAAGATACCAACGCAGACTACACCTTCAAGGTAGTGGATAGCACCGGCAGAGAAAGCTCCGTGACCCCGGCATTCAACGTAAAGATTGATACCGACAGCCCCGAGCTTCTCGTTACACCGAGCACAACCGTCTTTACCAATCAAGATGTACAACTGCAAATCACCGTAAAAGGCGTGGCGCAGGATTCCATTGGGTCCGTTTTGATGAACGGCAAGGATGTGACCGGCCAAACTGCGGTGACTGTTTCCGAAAACGGTACTTATCATTTCGTACTCACCACCGTGAACGGCAAAACCGCCGCGGCGAGCGTGGAAATCCAAAATATCGATAAAACCGCACCCTATGTTTATGATACGGCAGTATCTGCCCTTGCAGGCAAAACCGAACTTCTCGTGAAATACCGCGACGAGGGCAACGCCGGTGTGCTTCGTGCCGAATATCAAACCGTGACGGCAGACGGCGCAGAAAGCGCATGGAAGCCCTTTACGGGTGTTTCTACCGATGCAAACGGCGATACCCAGTTTACACCCCTTGTGATAGATTACGATTTCAGCGGTTCTGTTTTTGTTCGCCTCACCGACAACGCCGGCAACAGCAGTGAAAAAGTACAGGTTGCCGAAAACCTCGTGGTCGAGCATACCGCACTTTCCACCGTAAAGGTACAGGCAACCGCGAACGGCGCACCCTATGCGGCAGAAAGCTGGAGCGGGCAAAACGTGCTCTTAACGTTCAGCGCGAACGCCTATTCCGGCATTGCGCAGTACCTCGTGAAATGCGATGACGGCGCATGGATGCCCTCTGATGGTAGCTATACCGTGGAAACCGCCGGCAGACACACCGTCTATGTCAAAGCGGTTTCAAACCAAGGCAACGAAAGCGCCGTGACAAGCTTTAAGGTGAATATCGACAAAGAAAGCCCTGCTTTAAAGGTCAATGTACAGGGCACAGTAAACGAATGGACCACCGGTGACGTACAGTTCAGCCTTTCGGCTTTTTCACTCTCCGAGGTAACGTATTATTGCACGGACGGTGTCAGCGAAATCAAATTGCCCGACGGCGTATTTACCGCAAGCGAAGAGGGCGACAGAACCTACAGCTTCTATGCCGTAAATGCCGCAGGCGAAAAGAGCGAAGTTTATACTTACAATGTAAAAATCGACAAAGCGGCACCGACGCTTCAGTTCGAGCAGACAGAGACAAAACCCGTAAATCATGCTTATGCAGTCTCTGTAAAAGCTGAGGCAGGTATTTCTGGTGTAGCTTCAGTAACGGTCAATAATGCGCCGATCACAGACGGTAAATTCACCGCTACGCAAAACGGCATTTATACCGTAACCGTTACCGCAAACAACGGCCTTACCAAGACCGAATGTGTAGAAATCACCAACATCGACACCCAAAAACCGATCGTTACAGGCATCTATTTTGAAAAGACGAATGCAAGTGCTTTCAAACAGTTCTTGCATAAGCTCACGTTCGGGAACTTATTCGATTCCGCAATCGAAATTTCCGTGGATGCCCTCGACTACGGTTTGGGCATTCAAACGGTAGAATATCGGCTTTTAAATGAGAACGGCGAACCCGTATCCGACTGGACAGCCTATGATGCGGCGCACAAGCCCACGATTGAAACGGAATACAAGGGCTTTGTGGAAGCAAGAGCCACAGACGTTGCCGAAAACAGCTCCGAGGTCTTTACTTCCGCGGCAGTGACGGTGGATACTAGCGCTCCCACACCCGTAGAGCTGAAAGCCAAATCCAATGGCAAGACCTATACGCCCTCCACTTGGACGGCAGACAGCGTGACCTTAGAGCTTTCTTCCACCGCGTTTTCCGAAATCGACCATTATGCCTACCGCGTAGACGGCGGCGAATGGATTTCTCTTTCGGGCAACAGCTTAACTGTAGACAGAAGCGGCGATTTCCTTTACAGCTTCAAGGCGGTTTCTAAGACGAATGCAGAAAGCGAAGTTAAAACCATGCGTATCTGCATCGACAAAGAAGCTCCCGTGTTAACGGTAGAGCGTAGCGGCGGCGACAACGGCTTCACAGCCGAAAATGTTACCTTTACGCTTTCGGCATCCGCACTGTCCGGCGTCACTTACTATTACAGCGACAACGGCATTACCTATAAAAAGTTAGAGGGAAGTGTGTTAACCCTTTCCGAAAATCAAGAGAAAACCTATACCTTTAAGGCAGTCAGCGGCGCAGGCGTCAAGAGTGAAATCTCTGCACCGCAGGCGGTAAAAATCGACAAAGAAGCTCCGCAGTTTACGCTCGAAGTATCCGAGCAAAAGCCCACCAATCAGCCCGTGAAGATTCAAATCAGCGGTGTGAAGGTTGGCTTGTCCGGTATAAAGTCCTTCACCGTGAACGGCACAGAGCTGGAAAGCCACAAGGCTTTTATTGCTGAGCAAAACGGCACTTATGTCTTTACCTTAACGGCAAATAACGGTAAAAGCATCACGAAATCGGTTACCGTTTCCAATATCGACACCGAGGCACCGAACGAAGTACAGGCGACCTTTACCGATGCGAATGGCAATGCTTCCTCCGATTCTGTATATTCGCATCAAGCGATTTTGACGCTCAGCGCCGCAGATGCCGAAACTATGGAATATCGTTTCGTAAATGCAGACGGCTCCGTAGCAGATTTCGGTATTTGGCATACCTATAAGGCAGAGAAGAAACCCGTTATCCAAAAGGATTTTAAAGGCTATGCCGAAGTTCGTGCGATGGATGCCGCAGACAATGTTTCCGAAATCTTTCAAAGTGCAGAGGTCACCGTAGAAACCACCGCGCCGAAGTTAAAGCTTCGAGCTTTAGCAGGGGATGAAGCCTATAAAGAAGGCAAGTGGTCCGCAGTTCCTGTGACCTTATCCCTAGAAGCTAAAGCCTTTACCGATGTACAGTATTTTTATAAAGTTGCCGACGGCGATTGGCAGAAGCTTCCCGAAAATACGATGATTTTAGAGAACATCGGCGCTTATGATTACAGCTTCAAAGCGGTCAGTGCCTCTGGCTTAGGGAGTGAAATCGAGACGATTTCGGTCTGCATCGACACCGAAAAGCCCGAAGCACTCGTCCTTGAAGCAAAGGCGGGAGAAACCAATATCTCCTCCGGCGCAACCGTCTCTTCGGATGTTTGCCTGTCTCTTTCCTCAAAGGCAACCTCCGGCATTGCAAAATATCAATATCAGTTAAATGACGGCGCATGGAAAGATCTCGACGGCAACGCTTTAAAAACCAACGGCGACGGCACCTATCATTACAGATTCCGTGCAGTCAGCGAATCCGGTCTTTTAAGCGAAGAAAGTGAGTTTACGGTGACTGTAGAAACAACACCCGTAACCCCGCCGACAGAACCGCAGGAACCCTCGACAAAGCCTGAACCGCAGGAGCCAACCACAAAACCCGATGCACAAAAACCGGCGACAAAGCCGAGCGAGCCTCAGAGTGAACCTCAGAGCGAGCCGACCACTGAGCCGGATGCACAGACCGTGGACGGTCCTGTTATCATTCCGCAAACCGGCGGCAAAATCGCAGTCGGCGCGCTGACCTTCTCCCTGCTTTTAGCAGGCGGTGCAGTAGTGGTTCTTTCTAAAAAGAAAAAGAACAACAACGAGGATTAAATTTCCACCTAAAATCGCTTATAAAAATAGCAGAAAAGATGAAAAAAGGGCGACTCCGTATCGATAATGTTCGATGGGGAGTCGTCCTTTTCTGTATAAAGCTTTTATGAAAATATTTCGTCTTTTTTTCGTTCACTTTTGTTTTTCTTCACTGCCCTTTACAACTTCGTTGAAATCGTTGCAAATTAATTTAATTATGCTATGATGAAACCAAATATAAGGAGCTTTTGAAATGAAAAATAAAACTGTAAGAGCGTCTCTTCTGTCTTTTTTTGTTGTATTGGGTTTATGCCTGTTTTGGAATTTACTCATCGAGGAGAGCGGCAGCCTCTATGACCTTTTTTCGTTCTACTATTCTCTGCTCGTGTGGTATATTCCGTTTGCCATTCTAACTGTTGCCATTTTGCTCGGTCTGCTGTCCTTCTTTTTACAGGAGAAAGCCAAAAAAGGTCTGCGTATTGCCGCAGGCACCCTTTGCGCGATTGCCATCATCTTCTCCATTACCATGCTGAGCGTAAGCGGAAAGAGCATGTTAAAAGAAGAAAATATCCAAAAAAATACAGCTGCCGAAGAGAAGTATCAGCCGGAAAACTTTGTGAAAGAGAAAGAACTGGTCCTCGATACGGAAATCCCCATGGACAAAACGAGCTCTTATGCTATGGGTCACTTCTTTGCCTATTATACCGACCATAGATATGCTTGCGCCGATGATGATAGGTTCGGCATGGATATGACCGCCTGCGAATTAAAAAATGTCCCTCGACTGCTTCGCGGCGCGATGAAAAACTATATGGAGAAAAATTATATAAAGAAGGTCACGGAGTCGGGTGAACTGTACGGAAAACAGTATACCTGCTATATCCGTGAAAAGATGGCTTCTGAAAGTGAAAACCGCAAAGCGAATAACCTCTATTGTGCCATTTTAGTAGAAGACGGCAATAATTATTCCCTCTTCCTTTTAGATATGACCTATTCCAAAAGCTCCAATACCCAAATTTCCAAAATCATCGAAACCCTCTGCAGCAGCTAATTAAAATATCTGTGTAGTGGAAGCAAAATATTTCGCTTGGATATTTCAAATAAACATAAAAAAAGAGGCCTCAATGGAGGCCTCTTTTTATTGTTCTCGGAAAAAGTCAAAGATTTGCATTTTTGCAGTATAGCGGAATTTCAAAACAAATTTATTGGATTTTTATGAGAACATAAAGGTCCTTTAAAAATATGCTATTTGAAAAGTAAAGTCCGATTTGTGACGCTTAAAACAAGCAATCACTATACAGCATAATACTTTTGTGATATAATGAAACAAATCACAAAAAAGTTGGTGCCTACATGTTCCTATTTGTGCAATAAATCTATTTTGTTTTGCCGTGTTTAAAACGAAATAGTAGGGGTGAGGGGGATTATATGCAATTATTTAAGGTCGTTCCAGAAGATTTATTTTCTGTGCTTGCATCGCCTAATCGAGAGCTGTATGCTGACGCGTTAGACGTATTGTATACTGCTTATCAAGAACAGTTGAAAATCCCGGAAGAAACGCTTTATATTTTACTGCGAAATAATTTGGAAAAACAATTGGAAGATGCTTCTTTTGATGAGGAAGATATTGATGCAGAAGAACTTGCAGATCTTTCTGGTAGAGCAAGGTTTTTAATTCGTAAATTGTGCAGTAAAGGATGGTTTGAAAAAGAACGTGGTGATGATTTTAACGAATATATCACTGTTCCGGGGTATAGCAGTAGTTTACTTGAACTCTTTCATAAATTGCGAGATGATACCCCAATGAGAGGGTATTCTTATGTTTTTAATACGTATTCGACATTAAAAGTTGCTGACGAAAGTGAAAATATTTATGAAAAAATGACGGCGGTGTATAGTGCTTATGAAAATATGGAAGCATTAATTAAAACGCTGCAAATGGTATATCATAATGTAAAACATTTCTTTCAAATACAAATGGAAATGCAGGATGTTAATACGGTTTTGGAGTCACATTATGATGATTTTGGGCAGAAAGTTGTGGAGAGTTATATTCGACCGCTCAAAATTAAAGATTCTGTTCCCAAATATCGTGTGCCAATTCAAACTATATTAAAAAAATGGCTACAAGATGATGATTTGCTTCTGCAACTTTCAAATGCTGCTTTACAGGACAAACGTGGTATATCCTTAGAACAATGCCGAAACGATTTAATGCGGAAAATTTATTATATTAACGATCACTATGACAGCATAGAACATGATTACTTAGAAGAAATTGATCGGCAAGTTCGTCGCTATACACGAGCGACAACCAAAAAAATTGAAATCTTAACCAATCGGGATCAAAATGTTCGTGGCAATCTTAATTATTTATTAGATGCACTTTCTAAAAATCGACACTCTGACGATTTAATAGAACAAATACAGCCGATTTTTCAGCTTTATGAGCAATCTTTTCTTTCTTCAAAAAGTCTTTGGTACCGCAAAAGATCAATTCAGCGTGTTAAAACGGAACCGGTTATTTTGGAAGAAAATGGAATTACTGAAAAAGACATTAAAGAAGCAGAAAAACTTTTGCATTCAGAATATGCACGAAAAAATGTGCTGAATTATATGGAGAAAAAACTCGGCGATTCCGAAGTTTGCTATTCCAAAAATCTTTCTCTAGTTGAGGATAAAGATTATATCATGAGCCTTATGATGATACTGGTTGGAAGTGAACAAAATTCGCCATATAAGGTAACTGTTTTAGAGGGGAATTTTACTGAGAATGGTTATACAATACCGCAACTGGAGATAAAAAGAAAGGGGAAGAATTTATGAGCTTAGCTTGGCTAAATGATGCAACTCAAAAAGAAAAAGAACAGTTTAAAACGGTTTGCAATCAACTGCTTAGTCGTACCTATATTGTTAGAACATACTATAAACCAGGGCAGGGAAGAGTAAACAATCCAGACTATAATTTTCTTTCTTTACATTATGATGAGGTACGGGAATATTTATCTTTTTTGGATTGGGATTTGCGAAAAGATGATTTAAATGGTTATTTTTATGTTTATAACACAGATGAAGCAAATCGATGCAATTTAGATCCGAAAGAGACAGGCATCCTTTTAGCTATAAGGATGATCTATGAGGAAAATCAAGAACGACTGGGGCTTGAACAGGATGCTATTTGTACAGTTCGAGATCTTTTAGAAAAAGTTGTTACGGATTACGCTATTCTGAAAGCTAGGCCAAATAGGGATGAGGTAAAAAAAGCTCTGACGAGACTTGAAAATCATTCCATTATACAAAAAATTGAGGGGAAATATAATCAAAACGAATGTAAATTTTCTATATTGCCAACAGTTCTATCAGCAGTTCCTAGCGAAAAGTTAGCTGCAATAGTGTCGATTTTAAGAAAGGAGGAAGACGATGAAGAAACTGAAGAAGATATTATTGGTTAACTGGCTCTACTTCTCAAAACAATTAATTGAAGTGGGCGATGTTACATTTTTAACGGGGAAAAATGGTGCAGGCAAATCTACAGTTATTGATGCGTTACAGATTGTTTTGCTCGGTGAAACAAATTCTAAGAATTTTAATCAAGCTGCGAATGAGAAGTCTCAACGCACTTTAGATGGATATTTGCGTGCAGATATGGATGATACAAGTGCAAAATCACGTCGCGGAAAAGATTTTACCAGTATTATAGCCTGCGAGTTCTTTGATGAGGTGAAGGAATCGCATTTTGTGACAGGTGTAGCATTTGATTGCCGTAGTGATGGAACAAATATAGATCATTTTTTCATTTATGATGGTACTATTCCGGAAAATGGTTTCGTTGTAAATCATGTGGCACTTCCTTACACAAATCTACGCAAAATGTTGAAGGAACAGTATGGTGTTCACGCAGAATTTTATGATACGCAAAAAGAATATCGTCAAAATATGCTTTCACATTGGAATGTACATAGTGAGCAGATTACTAGAATGATGAAAAAAGCAGTTTCGTTTCGACCAATTGTTGATATTCAAAAATTCATTACTGAAAATATTTGTGATATTCCGGATAAGCCTGATATTGAGGCTATGCAGCAAAATATTCGAGATTATAAACGTCATGAACAGCTTGCTGAACGACAAGAAGAAAAATTAAAAGCACTTCAGAATATTTCTAAGCTATATTCTGAGATGACACAGACAATTGACCGCTATAAACAACAAAACTTTTTGGTCGAATGGTCCAAGAAAGAGGATATACAGTCTCAAATTGATAAATATACTTTGGATGAAAATGAATGCAAAGATAAAAGCTTAAAACTGAAAACAGGTATCGATGAGATTTCAGAGAAAATCGAACGTAAAGAGCGCCGAAAGAATGAACTGTATACGGCTTATATCCAAAGTGATGTTTATAAAGAAAAAGATAATCTTTCTAATCAAAAAGAGATTCTTTTTCAAGAACAAAAGAGGCTGTTACAACAACTTCAAATGCAGTCTATGGAATTGAGACGTGAGGCGGATTTCTTTTGTGAGCTTTGTCAAACTATATCTAATTGGGAATCAGAAGAACTTGTAAATTCACTGATAGAAAGTGCGGATGCTATCGCAAAAACATATGCAGTTTTCAAAGATTGTAAGGAAGACGTTTTTTCTAAATCTATCCATACCTTTAAACATGCACAAGAAATAACAGCTCAGTTTTATGCGGTTTTACGAGAGACTGCCTACAAAGTTGAGAATTGTATTTCTAATCTCAAAAATCAGGAGGATGAGAAGAAAACTGCATTATTAAATTTGCAGAAAAATGTAAAGGATTATCCAAAAGAACTGCTTCGTTTAAAAGAAGAACTTACTATATGCTTAGAAAAAAATACACATACAACAGTTCAAATAGATATCCTTGCAGATGTTTTGGAGATCCCAGAATCGGAAGAAAGCTGGCGTAGAGCGGTAGAGGGTTATTTAAATACACAAAAATTCTATCTCTTGATATCTCCTAAGTATTATAGAGAAGCTTTACACATTTATAATCAAATCAAAGATAAATATGGATATTCCTCTTTTGGTTTAGTAGATATTGAGAAATTACGTGAACATGAACACATAGTGGTGCAAGAGAATAGTTTAGCTGCAAAAATTGAAACAGATAACGAACTTGCACGCAGCTATATCGACTATCTCTTAGGAAGGGTAATTTGCTGTCGAAATGTGGATTCGTTAAGAAATTATAAAATTGCCATTACACCGGACGGTATGCTGTATCAAGGCTATGTAGCAAGACCGATTCGAAAGAAGTGGATGGATGATGCTTTCATCGGACGCCGTGCAGTATCTTTACGTATAGCAAAAATAGAGACGGAGCTTAGAGATATTGAAAGTGCAATCAAGTTATGGAATCCAATATATTCTATTTTGTCAGAAAATAAGAATAGGGACCCATTCCTTTCAAAACATGTCATTCAAAGCGTTATTGAACAAAGAAAGCAGGATTATTTACGAGGCCAAGAAATCTCAGAAGAACTAAATCAGATTGATGAAAAAATGTCGCATCTCAATTTGTTTTGGCTTGGGGAACAAAAGAAAGTTATAGATGAACTTAGCGAAAAAATTACGGCATTAAGAAAAGAAAAAGAAAATTTGGGAGAAGAAAAGGGCCGTTTAGAAGAACGAATTCAGAGTTATGAAAATGAAAAACTTCCGGAGCTTTATCAAAAGTTGGTTGCACAAGAAGATAAAATTCAAGAAAATTTCACGACAACGTTCATAGAAAATGTTGGTCGTCCGCGTTACCAGCAAGAGTTTGACCGTCTTAAGAAGGCCTCTATAATCTATAAGAATTTCTCGGATAGTTTGGCAAGAACAATTAAAGATCAGGAAACGGCAACGCGAAAACTTTTTACGGCACGTTCTGAATATGCAACAAATTTTAAACCGTGTTCTTTTGCAATAGAATCTATGGATAATAATGAGTATGAAGAAGAACAAAAGATTTTAGAAACGAGCGAACTACCACAATACCGCGCCAAAATTAAAGCGGCTCGTGAAAGTGCAATGGAACAGTTCCAAAATGACTTTTTAGCTAAATTAAAATCCAGCATTGATCAGGTGCAGGATCAAGTGAAAAGCTTGAACAAAGCACTGAAACAGACGCAGTTCGGAACAGATCAGTATCTATTTCGTGTGGATCGTAATCCGGATTATGCAGAGTATTATGATATGATTATGGATCCTGAACTGATGGAAGGAGAGACGGGCTTATTTGCACTTCCATTTCAACAGAAATATGGAGATTTGATTGAATCTTTATTCAGTCGTATTGCTATGTCAGATGATACACAGTTAAATGCTAGGAGACAAAGCGAATTACAAGAAAATATCGCACTTTACACAGACTTCAGAACTTATTTGAAATTTGATTTGGAAACCACAGATCAAAACGGTTCTAAGCAATTACTTTCCAAAACGCTCAACATGAAGTCCGGCGGCGAAACCCAAACGCCATTTTATATTGCAGTGCTTGCTTCGTTTGCGCAGATTTATCAGGTGAACAATGTTTCTTCTATGCTGAATAACACCGTTCGCTTGGTTATGTTTGATGAAGCGTTCAATAAAATGGATAGCGAAAGAATTGTGGAGTGTGTACGTCTGTTACGAAAAATGGGGTTGCAAGCTATTGTGTGTACGCCACCAGACAAAATTGCAGATATTATGCCTTTAGCAGACTGTACGCTCTATGTAAACAAAGACAAGTACAAGATGAACATAATACCTTCTTTCAAGGAGATTTAGGCAATGGAACAGAAAATTATTCTTTCTAGACTCTTGGATAAGTACGAAAAAAGTAAACACCTGTTTGATCCTTCTTACTCTGGACGTAGAGTAATGCTTAGAATTGAAAAAAAAGAACTTCCAGAATATTTGTACGAAAATGCTGAGATTCGAGATAGATACAATCGTGCTGCTCAGGAGTTGGAATACGCAGGACTTATTTCTATAGAATGGACAAAAGGCAGACCACTTCTATTTAAAATTATTTTGAATTTGGACGAAGTTTTAGAGTGTTATAGACGTATACAACGTTCTCATCCAAAGAGGATCGCGGAGAATGCGATACAAATCATTACAGAGGCGTTGTCCGACGTTTCTACATTGTGGATAGATAGGTGGGCAAAAGATTTTTGTAAGACTGCACAGGAGCAGTGGAAGGTTCCAACGGCTTTTAAACAAAATGAGACACTTTTAAAAGATTTGGTAAAGGGACTTTCTATATATGATGCTTTACAGGGAAAACCGATCACTATGCGAACTTTCAGTAGTAATTGCTATCACGATACAAAATATTTTGAGAGGAATATTCGTGATACATTTCTTAATATTGCCAGAAAGTATGATGAGGGCCTTATGGAAGTTTGCGAGCATCAAGAGATGGGCGTTCGAGATCAGCTTGCCTATCTTGGAATCTATGCGCGGCCTGAGCTTTATGAGCTTTCTGGAAATTTTGCATTAGAGACCGAGTCTGGAACGATAAATGTTGGAGCATCTTATCCTTTTGGCCTTGCTTTGCCTAGTACATTAATAGATTCTATTCGTTCTTTAAATTTAAGCCGAATTCATAAGATTGTATTTATTGAAAATAAAACAAATTATGATGAATATTTAATTTCTGAATTGCAAGAGGAAACTTTAGCGATTTATCACGGTGGCTTTTTAAGTCCTCAAAAATGTAAACTTTTTTCTTTAATAGCGCAAGCAGTTCCTAAGGATGCAAAAATCTATTTTTGGGCAGATATTGATTTGGGTGGATTTCGTATGTTTGCACAGATGCAGGATTTTATACCAAATCTTTTGCCAATGAGAATGTCGGCAGATAATATTGTAAAATATCAAAGTACAGGTCTCATACGTTCAAAAGAATATTTGGATAAGTTAAAAGAATCTTTAGAAAAGAACGAGTTTCCCCTGTTTAAAGAAGCAATTCAGCAGATTTTAGATTCCGGTGTAACCATTGAGCAGGAGATTTTTTTGACTTAACAATTATACAAACATGTTTCGAAAGTTGTTGCTTTTGGAACGTGTTTGTAATAACTGTGGCTTTTGAAACCTTGTTTTATATACGATTGGTTTAGGAATACATGGATTATTCTAATTTAGAAAGATATAAATTCCTTGACAAACACGACTTTCCTTACTATACTATAACGATTTAGACAGAAAGCCTAAATGGTCGGAATGGGGAGAAAGGAGTTTTTATTATGTATCATTATGTAGAAGACAAAGCTTTTTTGAGCCGTATGCGGCGCGTGTGCGGAGACATTATGCAAGATTTATGCCACATCTTAAAAGAAGAGTATGACATAGGAGCAACTTTCTTTCTTGTCGGTAGCGGTAAAAGAAAATTGATTATGCAAAACGCAAAGCATCCTGTTGATTTAGACTACAATTTAGAGATTATAAGGTGTGGAGATTTTGAGGATTGTTGTTATATCAAAGAGGCCGTTCGAAAAGCTTTTAATAAAGCTTTAGCTCTTCACGAATGGGGTGATTGTCAAGACTCTAAATCCGCTCTTACTACGGAACGAAGACATTTTCTAAAAGGAAATCCAACTGAATTTTCGATAGATGTTTGTATTGTAGTACGAGATGAAGATGACAATTATTATCGATTGATTCATGAAAAAACAGGCTATAGAGCATATGATAGATATTTTTGGAATGAAGCACCACACTCTTGTGATGTATTTGATAAAGCAGTTTATATAAAAGATTGTGGAGAATGGCAAGCTCTTAAAGAAGAATATAAACGAATTAAAAATTTGTATTTGCAGCACAATGACAATAATCATCCCTCATTTGTTTGTTATGTGGAAGCTGTAAATAATGTGTACAATTCGCTGCAATAAAAAGAATGTGTTTATCATTGCCCCAGTAGAATCCTGTCCAAAACCACCTTGCTGTGATCATAGAGGCTGAAAAATGAAAAGGACGATTCCATATCGACAAGTTTCGATATGGAGTCGTCCTTTGTTTATGCAAAAAATCCAGAAGAAGCTATTTTCTGTTACAGATAAATTTATTTTATTCCGTCAATTGCTTTACATAAAGATTTTGCTTATCAAAATAGAACTCTACAGGTTGATTATATAAAGCGTTTATCTTTTTTATATTTTGAATAAAGGGGACAACGACATTCGTTTTTGCATCCACTAATTTTTCTAAAGAATGGGCTGCTTTTCCTTCATTCTTTGCTTTTAATTTCCGACTAGCGTCAATTAAATTTTCGTCTAATGGTGATTTGCTAATTACAGGTATTTTTTCTATGGCTTTTCTTATTACTTCGGTCGAAGAAGAAGCCTTATTTAAAAGGATTGACTGTATAGTCGATTTTGAGCGCTCCTCCATCAAATTGTAGCAATTTGTATAAAGGCTTCTATATTGAAAGGCGTATTCTTCAATCCGATTTGCAACACTATCCAAATATCCGGCATCAAAATTTTCAAGAAGCATAACTTCCAAAAAGGCAGAAAAAGAGTATAAATATAATGCCAACTGATAGTCTTTAAAAGATAATTGCATTTCCTCTATAGCTTTTTTGATATCCTGATCGCTGTGTATTTTTGATCGCTTACGTATCTTTTTTGCAATTTCTTCACGATAAAGTATGATGCTCTGCTCAGCATCTCGTTTAATCTCTTGTACTTGGATATGCTTGTTAGTTTTATAGGTATCCTTATTCCAGTTGAATTTATAATTATTTAAGATGTCATTAAGAACATTTAAATTTCCTCTTAATTTGCTCTTTTCCTTTTGCTTCAGGAATTCCATCATCTCAGCCTGTGCTTCTTCTATCGAATCCAATTTCTTTTCGATGCTTATAAGAGCTGATGCCATAAATAACATGGTTGGATTACAGGGGAGTGCTAGAATGTCAGCTTGTCCGCCACCGACCATACCAGTTACAGTCTGCAAAGAACCGATGAATCCGGATTGCCCCTGTTTATGAAACATTTCTTTTCCGTGGGTATTTACAAAGTAAAGCCCACTTCCTCCACTTTTGGATGTGGCAAATTGAATTGCCTGTGTCAGCGGCTCAAAGGCAACACCCATGGCGCCGATAGTAGATAAGGGCATTTTGGTTACATTTTCTAAAGATAAATCCACATCTTGTTTTGAAGGCAGATATTCCGTGCTACCTAGACTTTGTAATATTTCTTTTTTCTGAATGCTTATTTCGTTATTCATATTGCTTCCCCCGTAGGATATATGATTCTATTATACTACTTTAAATGTAAAAAGCAAGAAACCTAAGTCCGGGAATATGGACTACGAATTATAATAGTCAACGGTAAAAATAAAGGATAGTATAAAATCTAAAAGTGGAAGTATATTCTTGGTTTTGTGCAGAAAAAAGAAACGGATATATTAAAATAAAAAGCACCGTGTATTCAACACAGTGCTTTTTTGGCGGAGATGAAGAGATTTGAACTCTTGCGCCGGTTGCCCGACCTACCGCATTTCGAGTGCGGACCCTTCAGCCTCTTGGGTACATCTCCCTCTATATGGCTCTGTTCTCGGAGCCTTGTGTGTTTTACCGAAATTCTTTACAGAAAATATTTCTGAAAGAAGCTCTCAAAACTGCTTAACTATTTTAGCAAACACGGGTGTTTTTGTCAATAGAAATCTGCGCGGGGATGGGATTCTTCGGGAAAGGGGAGACATTAAAAAAACGTTTTGCAGATTTTGAATTTCAAAAATCAAAAGACTTCACCCAATTCCAACCGCTTTTCCAAAGGAAAGCAGCATTTTACCTTAATATGTCGCTGAAAACAAAATTTGTCGCTTGCATTCTTTAATAATTTATTTTATTATATAAATTGCGATAGTTTGATATATTTTTTTAGGAGGCGGGCAAAATGGAATGCAGCTGTAAAGCGGTTCACAGCGATTTGTCGCTTTTGGAAGATGTCTTAAAGACCTATGCAAACACAAAGGGCAGTTTGATTACGATTCTGCAAAAAGCACAGGAAATTTATGGCTATCTGCCGATGGATGTCTTGGAGCATATCTCCGAGCGCACAGGAATTAAACCTGCGAAAATTTTAGGTGTTGCGACCTTTTATACACAGTTTAGATTGAAGCCGGTAGGCAAATATTTGATCTTACTTTGCAAGGGTACAGCCTGTCATGTAAATGGTTCGGATTTAATTGAAAAAACGATTATCGAAACGCTTGGTATTCATGACGGCGAAACCACAGAGGATGGACTTTTCACCCTCAAAAATGTGGCATGCCTCGGTTGCTGCAGCTTATCGCCGGTTATGATGATTAACGACGAGACTTACGGCACCCTGACACCGCAAAAGACCAAGGATATTTTGGCGGAGCTTGCGAAAAAGGCAAAGGAGGCAGACAATGGCTGATAGAATTGTAGTCGGCATGGGTTCCTGCGGAATTGCCGCGGGCGCAGGCAAGGTGTATAACGCCCTTACTGCTTTAACTGCCGAAGAAAAGGACGTAAAGCTTTCGATTACCGGTTGTATCGGTATGTGCTTCTTAGAGCCGATTGTAGATATTTATGACGGCAAAACCTTTTTACGCCGCCTTGTAAAGGTGCAGGAAAAGGATGCCGAAACGATTGTAAATGCCGTAAAATCCGATGACTTTTCGGCTTTGGATGCTTTGAGCATCACCGAAGAGGATGCCGGATTCTTAGAAAAGCAAACGAGAATTGCTCTGCGGCATTGCGGTCTTTTAGACCCCGAAAATATTGAAGATTACAAAACCTTTGACGGTTATAAGGCGCTCGCTATGGCGCTTTCTTCCATGAGCCCGGAGGACGTGATTGAAGAAATCAAAGTCTCCGGCCTTGCAGGACGCGGCGGCGCAGGCTTCCCGACCTGGTTCAAATGGAACGAAGCCAGAAAATCAAAGGGCGAAGAAAAATATTTGATTTGTAACGCGGATGAAGGCGACCCCGGTGCGTTCATGGACAGAGCGATTATCGAGGGTGACCCCCATGCGCTGATTGAAGGCATGCTCATTGGCGCTTATGCGATCGGCGCAAAAGAAATGATTGTCTATGTGCGTGCGGAATATCCGCTGGCGATTAAGCGTTTGGAAAATGCGATTGCGCAGGCAGAAAACGCCGGTTTCTTAGGCGATAACATTTTAGGCAGTGGCTTCTCCTGCAAGATGCGAATTAAAGCTGGTGCAGGTGCTTTCGTATGCGGCGAAGAAACCGCACTGATTGAATCCTTAGAGGGTAGTCGCGGTATGCCGCGCTTAAAGCCGCCCTTCCCGGCACAGGAGGGCTATTGGAGAAAGCCTTCCAACATCAATAACGTAGAAACCTATGCCAACGTCGCTTGGATTCTTTTGAACGGCGGTGAGGCATTCTCAAAAATCGGTACGGAAAACAGCAAGGGCACGAAGGTATTTGCCTTAACGGGTAAGGTGCGCCGCGGCGGTCTTGTCGAAGTGCCGATGGGTAAGACCCTGCGCGAGGTCATTTTTGACATCGGCGGCGGCATTAAAAATAATAAAAAGTTTAAGGCTGTACAGCTCGGCGGCCCGTCCGGCGGCTGTATTCCCGAATCTCTTTTAGATACCGTGATTGACTATAAGGAACTCGGCAAAACCGGTGCGATTATGGGCTCTGGCGGTATGGTTGTTATGGATGAAACCGCCTGCATGGTTGGTATGGCGAAATTCTTCCTCGACTTTACAGCGAAGGAATCCTGCGGTAAATGCGTACCTTGCCGTTTGGGCACAAAGCGTATGCTCGAAGTGCTCACGAGAATTACAGAAGGCGAGGGCGAACCGGGCGACGTAGAGCTTTTAGAGGAGCTTTGCGCTTCGATTAAGGATGCTTCTCTTTGCGGTCTCGGTCAAACTGCACCGAACCCCGTGCTGACCGCCCTTCGTTATTTCCGTAATGAATTTGAGGCACACGTCAACGAAAAGAAATGTCCGGCAGGCGAGTGCACAGCGCTCATCACCTATAAAATCAATGCCGAACAGTGCCGCGGCTGTACGCTTTGCGCCAGAAACTGCCCTGTACATGCCATTAGCGGTGCGGTAAAACAGCCCCATGTGATTGATACAGAAGTCTGCATCCGTTGCGGCAAATGTTTGGATTCGTGCAGATTCGGTGCTGTGGAGGTAGAATAATGGAACTTGTGAAACTTATTATAGACGGAAAACCCGTAGAAGTGCCGGCAGGTACAACGCTTTTAAACGCCGCCACAGCCAATGGGATTAAAATTCCGAACCTTTGCTATGACGGCAGAGTCGAACTTTACGGTGCCTGCGGTCTTTGCGTGGTTGAAGCCGAGGGCTCCCCGAAGCTTTTAAGAGCTTGCTCGACCCTTGTGCGCGACGGCATGGTGGTGCATACGCATACTGAGCGTGTAGATAGAGCCAGAAAAGTGGCTCTCGAGCTTTTGCTTTCCGACCATGACGGCGATTGCAAAGCCCCCTGTACCAAGGCTTGCCCGGCGAATACTGACTGCCAGGGCTATGTAAGCCTGGTTGCCAACGGCGAATACAAGGAAGCCGTTCGCGTGATTAAAGAAAAAATTCCGCTTCCGTCCTCTATCGGTCGAGTTTGCCCGCATCCGTGCGAAAAAGAATGCCGCCGTCAGTTCGTCGATGAACCGATTGCGATTGCGGCACTCAAGGGCTTTGCTTCCGATATGGATATGGCAAGCGATGACCCCTATGTACCGTCCGTAGAGCCGGATACAGGTAAAACCGTGGCGGTTGTCGGTGGCGGCCCCGGCGGCTTGACCGTGGCAAACTTCCTGCGTCGTATGGGTCATGCAGTAACCGTGCTGGATGCTATGCCCAAAATGGGCGGTATGCTGCGTTACGGCATCCCCGAATATAGACTCCCCAAGGCAATTTTAGATAAGGAAATCGCACAGATTGAGTCCCTCGGCGTCACCCTTAAAAACGGCGTAAAAATTGGCAGAGACGTAACCGTTGCAGAATTGCAGAAAGATTACGATGCTGTAGTTCTTGCCGCAGGTGCATGGCAGAGCAGCTTTATGCACGTGCCCGGTGAAACCTATCAAAACGTATGGGGCGGCATTGACTTTTTGCGTGAAGTAGCGCTTCAGAATGCACCCGAAATCGGCGATAAGGTAGCCGTTGTCGGCGGCGGTAATACCGCTATGGACGCCTGCCGCACAGCCATTCGTTTGGGTGCTAAGGAAGTCTATGTGCTTTACCGCAGAACCGAAGCGGAAATGCCTGCGGAAAAGGAAGAAATCGAAGATGCAAAGGCAGAGGGCGTAACCTTTAAATTCCTCTCTGCACCGCTCGAATATACAGAAGAAAACGGCAAGCTTACCGGTGTTACCGTGCAGAAAATGCAGCTCGGCGCACCCGATGCGAGCGGCAGACGCCGTCCCGAGCCTATCGAAGGGGAGACGGAGTTTATCGCGCTCGACACAGCGATTATCGCCATCGGTCAAAAGCCGAATTTAGAGGGCTTTGAAGCCGTAGAGGCAACCAAGAGAAATACCGTTGCGGCAGATGAAGAAACCTTCCGTACCTCTTTAGAGGGTGTATTTGCGGTCGGCGATATGACGAACCGCGGCGCATCCATTGCCGTTGCCGCTATCGGTGAAGCGCAAAAAGCGGCGGTAGTCATCGATCGTTATTTAAACGGCGAGCTCGTGCCCTATAAGAAGCCGTATTTTGTCGAAAGAACCTTAGAAAAGAGCTTCTTCGAGAAATTCGAGAAAGCACCGCGTGTCGAAATGCCGAAGCGTGATTTCGCTGAAGCCAGACACGATTTTAAAGAAGTGGCTTTGGGTCTTACCCCCGAAGCGGCGGAAAAAGAAGCCATGCGCTGTCTCGAATGCGGCTGTCATGATTATTACGAATGTAAGCTCATTGCTTATGCAAACGAATACGATGTAAAGCCGTCCCGCTTCAAGGGTGTCAAACACAGCTACGAAATCGAGAGCAACGAACAGCTCATCACCCGCGACCAGAATAAATGCATTCTTTGTGGTCTTTGTGTTCGTGTTTGCGAAGAGAAAATGGGTAAGGCGGTTTTAGGCCTTTTAGGCAGAGGCTTTAACACCATTGTTCAGCCCGAATACGCTTTACCGCTCGACCAGAGCAGCTGTATTCTTTGCGGTCAGTGCGAAGCGGTTTGCCCGACCGGTGCACTGCGTATTCAGCAGCCGACCAAGAAGCGTTTGGTTGCAAAAGAGGAAACCAAGGAAACCGTCTGCAATCTCTGCTCTGCACACTGCAAGCAAGAAATGCGTCACGTCGGGAATCTTGTGACCCGTGCTGTACCCTACGGCAAAACGGGCATCCTTTGTAAGGGCGGCCGATTTGGTGTTCTTGCGGCACAGGAAAACGGCAAAGCCGCATCCGCAGAGGATTATGCAAAGCTTCGCGCGGCACTCGGCGAAGAGCCGGTCGTTGTCGCAGGACCGACAGCCACCTTAGAGGAACTGTATTTCTTAAAGCAGAACTTTAAAAAGGTGTATGCCGCTATGCAGGAAACTGCCGCAGGCTACGAGAGCGCAAAGCTGTTAGAGCTTGCACCGGTTAGCGAATTGAAGGAAGCGAAAGCCTTGCTCCTTTTCGATGCCGAATTGCCCGAAAATGTTTCTGCTGACTTTGTTGCGGCGATTGCACCCGTTCAGGTGGAGGGCGCAAATCAGCAGATTTTCACAGCACCCTTTACGGCAGAGGAAGGCACCTATCTGCACGCGGCGGATACCGTTTCCACCATGCAGGCGGTCGTTACCTCGAAGCTTCCGACCAAGCTTTCGGCACTTTCTGCACTTTTAGAGCAGGAGCTTTCTGCAAAGACGCTTTTGGAAAATCTCAAAAAAGAATACAAGAATCTTGCAAATTCCAAGGAAAATGCTATAATAGACGAGAACACGGTGAGAGCCGGAGACCCCTATAAGGTGAATGTAAACGCACCTTTGGTTTCCGATTTTACACGCCGTTTCTAAGTTAAAATATACGGCACGAGGTGCTTTGGGTAAGCCAAAGTGAAAAGGGAACACGGTGGAAATCCGTGACAGCCCCCGCTACTGTAAGTATCGCGTTTCTTCCAAGATGTCACTGCCTTTGCGGCGGGAAGACGGAATAAATGGTTATCGGTACGAAGCCAGGAGACCTGCCTCATGCTTTGTGCAAAAATTCTTTCGGTGGGAGAGAAGTATGCAGACAAAGCGGTATTTTTAAAATACTTTCTTGTGATTGCATCGGGCGAGGTCTCTCTATTTTTAGAGACCTCGCTTTTTTTGCCGGAAAGGAGGAAACTAAAAACAAACATCCGGCTTTTATAAAACCAATGTAATGTAGAAAGGAATAAAATCATGAAAAAAACAGTATCCGTTCTTTTAGCCGTTTTAATGCTTTGCACCATGGCACTTCCGTCCTTTGCGGCAGGCAATTCCGTGCAGGCAGAAATCGACAATTTGGTAGGCTGGCTCAGCGTTCCCTCCAATTCCAAAATCAATTATGAAGACACTTCCAAGGTTTACGGTGCAGCAGACTGGATTGCTTTGGACTTCGCACGCGCAGGCGTAGAAGTGCCGAAGGAATATGCACCTTATCTCGAAGCTGCACTTCCCAATGCTACCCTTTATCCTAGTGATATGGCTAGAGTTTATTTAGGTGCAGCCGCAGCCGGCATGGATGTTCAAAACATCGGCGGCGTGGATTTAGTTAAGGCTTTGAGCGAAGTTTCCTACAAAGACCAAACTTATATGTCCAGCCTTATTTTCCCGCTTTTGGCTATGGATTATAATAAGGAAATCTCCTTCCCCGATGCCAAAAGACAGGAAATCATCGACACCATTTTAGCGGCACAAAAGCCCATGGGCGAAGAATTCGGCGGCGCATTTAACTGGGATACCAACCCGGCAAACAGTGTCGATACCGACACAACTGCTATGGTCATTTGCGCGCTTGCACCCTACAGAGCAGAAAATCCGCAGGTGCAGACCGCTATCGACAATGCACTTAGCTACATTAAATCTGTAAAGGCAGACAACGGCGGTTATGGTCATCCGCAGTGGGGCGTCAGCCCGGAATGCACCGCACAGGTTGTCATTGCGCTTTGCACCCTCGGCATTGACCCGACATGCGAAGAATATTCCAACAACGGCAAAACCCCGATTGATGCTTTAAAATCCTATATGTTAGAGAGCGGCGCAGGTGCCTATGGTAGCGCCAATGCTATGACCACCGAACAGACCTTACGCGGCTTTGTAGCTTATGACCGCTTCTTAAAGGGTGAAACCGCTTTCTATGACGGCAATAAGGCTATGAACCCCGAACAGCCCAGCGAAACCCCCAACGAAACCCCGAGTGAAACACAGTCTGAAGCACAACCCCAAACCGAAGCACCGGCAGAAAATCCGACCACTTCCACCGAAGTGCCCGAAATTCCCAAAACCGGCTTCGGTAAGAGTGTAGCACCGGTTCTCATGACCGCGGCTCTCTTCGGCGCAGCTGCTCTTGTAATGAAGAAAAAGCATGACTAAAAAACTTCTTTCCCTATGTCTTTGCTTCGTATTTCTCTTTTGTGCATGCCAAAAAACAGGGCAGAGCGAGGAGCCAACAACGGCGCCTACAGAAGCTATAGAGGCTTCCTTGCAGGAGGAAACAACGCTTCCCGAAGCACAATCGGGAGATACCGAAGCACAATCCGGCGAAAATAACGCTGTGTCGTCTGGGGCATCCAATGCTCCGGCGGCACAGCCGAATGCGCCGAAACCGCATACGCCGAGCGGACAAAAAACGCCGCAGGTCAATGCCGATACGCCGAATACCCCCGAAAGCCCCGAGGCGAACGATGAAATTATTTTAACCCCCGTTCCGCCGACTGAGGTAAAGCCGGATCCGAAAAAGGAAATTACGGTTTCGGTTTCGGTTGATTGCCATACAGCCATTGCGTGGGGCATCCTCGAAAAGAAGCCCGAATTAAAGGGTAGACTTCCCGAAAACGGCGCGATTCTTTCTGCCGAGGTTACGGTAAAAGAGGGCGAAAGTGCTTTAAAAGCTTTAAAAAAAGCCCTCAAAAAGAACCGTGTGGCGATTAACGAATCCGATGGCTATATTCGAAGTATAGCAGGACTTTCGGAGTTCGATTGCGGCAGATCCAGCGGCTGGATGTATCGCGTGAATGGAAAATTCCCGAATATCTCTTCGGCGGATTATCCTTTAAAAGACGGCGACAAAATCGAATTTTTATATACCTGTAAGATGGGAGACATTGCTTCGTGAACGCAAACCGCACCTTTTTTTACAAACTCCATACAGGCACGCTTTTGTGCCTTATGCTCGCCGTTTCCAGTGTAACGGCGTTTTGCGTGCACCCCTTTGTTTCCGTTTTAGCGTGTGTTTTGGGTACGCTCTCTTTCCTTTGCTACGGCAAGGCGAAGGAGTGGCGTGCCCTTTGTCGTTTTTGCCTGCCGATTGCGGTTTGCATTTTGCTGTTTAACGTCCTGTTTAACCGCAACGGCGCAACCGTGCTTTTTTATATTGGCGATGACCCCGTGCTCTTAGAGAGCTTCCTTTTTGCCTTTTTTTCGGCACTCTCCTTTTGTGCCGTTACGTTTTGGTTCTCTTTTTTCTGTCTGTTTTTAGATGCCGACCGCATTTTCCTGTTCTTCGGCGGCATTTCTAAGAATTTTGCCCTTTTGTTTTCACTTTCTATGGCACTCGTGCCCAAAACGCTCGCAAAATATGCCGAAATCAAAGCACAGGCCAAAGAGACCGAGGATAAGCGCAAAAAATTAACCAATCTTGTTTTGCATCTTGCCACACTGCTTTCCTGGGTGTTAGAGGATTCCTTTGAAACCGCGGTTTCCATGAAAGCCCGAGGTGCACTGTTGAAGAAAAAGCGAAAAACAAATAAGCGAAAATTTTCTATTTGGAATACTTTGCTTTCCGTCTTTTCTTTGATGATGCTTCTTGCGCCCTTTGTTTTTGCACCCTTAAAGCGCAGTATTTACCCGATATTTCAGCTCGATGCCTATTTTCAAAACGCATTTTTACCATACAGCATGTTAACGATTTTATACAGCTTACCGCTGATCTTTAAAGGAGGGGAGGAACTCAAATGGAAATCTATAGAGCAGAAAAATTAAGCTTTGCTTACGCCGGCTCGGATAAAAAGGCGCTTAAAAATCTTAGCTTTTCCATAGAGCAAGAGGATTTTATTTTACTCGCCGGTGCTTCCGGCAGTGGTAAAACGACGCTCCTTCGTTCCCTCAAAAAAGAATTGTTCCCCAGCGGCACAAAAGAAGGAGAGATTTTCTATAAAAATGCACCCATAGAAGCTCTGCCCGATGCGCGTTCGGCATGTGAAATTGGCTATACCGCGCAAAATCCCGACACGCAAAATGTCGCCGAGTATGTGAAAAATGAGCTTGCCTTTTTATTGCAAAATCTTTCCTATCCCGATGAAGAAATCGCTCTGCGAGTGGCGCAGACCGTGAGCTTTTTCGGTACGGAATCCCTGTACAGACGAGAGGTTTCCACGCTCTCCGGCGGCGAAAAACAAACCGTGCATTTAGAAAGCGTGTTCGTTTCCGAGCCAGAGGTGCTTCTTTTGGATGAGCCGATCGCACAGCTCGACCCCTTTTCCGCCGAGCGATTTTTAGAAGCACTCCGCAAAATCAAAGAAGAAACCGCCGTCACCGTGGTGATTTCCTCCCATAATATTTTGCCGCTTTTGCCGCTTGCCGATAAGGTGCTGTACATGGAAGCGGGCGAGGGGACTTTCTTCCCTTCAGTCGATGCCTTTTTAGAAGCGCATCCGACGGCTTCACTCTATTCCGAGATTTTAAAAAAGCTGGAGATAGAAGCAGAAGCCCAGCCCAAAACGATTGCCCAGTGCCGCAAAGCGGTTTCAAAGCATCTCGAAAGCCTAGAAGCGATTTCGCCTGCTTCAACAGAGTGTGCAGATAAAACGCCACTTTTGGAATTTAAAAATACCTCGTTTCGCTATCAAAAAAATGGCGAAGATATTTTGTCCGAACTCAATTTCTCCCTCTATGGCGGCGAGATTTTCACGATTGTCGGCGCAAACGGTGCTGGCAAAAGCACCTTACTGCGTTTAGCTTCCGGGCAGAATAAGCCGTATTTTGGCAAAGTGAAGCTCGCTAAGGGCAAAAAGGTGGCGCTTGTACCGCAAAATCCGCAGGCAGTGTTCGCTTTTGATTCCGTTCTCGAAATTTTGGAGGCGGCACGGCAGTTCCCGAGCCTTAAAACGGTGTATCGCAATTTTCAAAAGGAAAATCCGGCAAAGGATATGTCTGTGAGTGCCGAAACCTTACAGGTGGTGCAGGATTTAGGGATTGAAGATATCCTATATTGCAACCCCTTTGACCTTTCCGGCGGTCAGCAGCAGCGTGTCGCCATTGCACGCGCGCTCTTACAAAATCCCGATGTTTTGCTGTTCGATGAAGCGACCAAGGGATTAGAAGAAACCCGAAAACAGGCATTTTTGGAAATCCTGCGGCAGTTAAAGGCGCAGGGCAAGGCGATTTTGCTCGTTACCCACGATTTGGATTTTGCCGCCGAAGCCTCCGACAGAACGGCACTTCTTTTTGACGGCAAGCTTCTCGGCAGAGACAGCGTACACGCCTTCTTCACGAAAAATGCGGTCTATACCTCGACCGTTTCTAAGATTTTTGCGGCAGTGCCGAGGGAAATTCGCCCCATCTCCATAGAGGAGGTGCGCCATGCAAAAACGTAAATTTTTTACGCTCACCCGTCTGATTTCCGTTGCCGTTATGACGGCGATGGGCGTTTTCGGACGCATTGCGTTTGCTGCAATTCCGAATTTTAAACCGACCCTTGCCATCGTTATTTTATCGGGGATTGCCTTCGGACCTGCCTCCGGTGGATTGGTTGGCGCGCTCTCTGCACTCATCTCGAATTTCTATTTCGGGCAGGGCCTTTGGACACCCGTGCAGATGTTTGCTATGGGGATTTGCGGCGTGCTTGCGGGTTTGTTAACAAAATGTAAATTCCTAAAGAATCTGTGGGAAATCGTGGCTTTCGGCTTGTTCTGTGCTTTTCTTTATGGTATGATACTAGACACATGGCACGTGCTTTGTTTCGTGCGACCGCTGAACAAAGCAACCGTTTTAGCCAGCCTTTCGGCATCGGTTGCTTTTAACCTGTCTCACGCGCTTGCCACCGTGCTTTTTTTATTGCTTTTGGCGATGCCGTTTTTGCGAAGACTTCGCAGAATTCTTCAAAAATACGGCGAATTAGAGCCGAAAGAATAACCCCTTAGAAAACGAGGATTTTTCAATGTTTGGCTATGTAAAGGTCTTTAAACCCGAGCTCAAGGTGCGGGAATATGAAGAGTATAAAGGCGTTTACTGCACCCTTTGCCGCACGCTCGGTAAAGAATTCGGGCAGACGATGCGCATGACGCTGAGCTATGATGCCACCTTTTATGTGCTCCTTTCCGCCATGGTCAAATCCAAGGAAAATTCGGAGTTTAAAACAGGCCGATGTGCCTTTAATCCCGCGAAAAAATGTCAGTATCAGCAAAACGATGCGGCAATTTATAAAGATGCCGCTGCGCTGACTGTCATCCTTTCTTACCAAAAACTGGTGGATGACAAAAAAGACAGCGGCTTTTTCAAAAAATGTGCTGTGCACATGGTTTTTCCGCTGCTAAAAGCCAAATATAAAAAGGCGAAGAAATCTTATCCGCGTTTCGCAGAAATTGCCGAGGAAACCATGCGCCGTCAGGCAGAAGCCGAAGAACAAAAAACGGCTTCCACCGACGAAGCGGCAGAGCCGACCGCAAGAGGCCTCGAGTATCTCTTCACGGAGGGCATTCCCGAAGGCACGCAGAAAACGGTTTTGGCGCGAACGGCTTATTGCGTAGGTCGATTTGTTTATTTAATCGATGCCTATGACGATATGAAGTCCGATTTTAAATCCGGCGCTTATAATCCTTTCCTTTTGAAATATGAGATTCAGGAGGAAGAAGCGCTCTATAGCGAAGCGGTTCACGAAGATATTCTAAAAACCTTACATCTTACCGCAAACGAAGCGGCACTTTCGTTTAATCTTTTAGACGGCAAGTTGCACCGCGGTATTCTGGAAAATATTTTATACGACGGCTTAGAAGAGCAAATTACAGCTGTTCGAAAGACCTATGAAAAGGTGAGAAAATCAGATGGCGAATCCTTATGAAATTTTAGGCGTTCCCGAAACGGCAACCGAGGAACAAATTAAAGATGCTTATAGAGATTTGGCGAGAAAATACGGTGACGAAGCCTATATGGGCGGTCCGCTTGCCGATGTTGCCAAACAGAAAATGGAAGAGCTCGACAGAGCTTATGATATTATCGTAGCCGAGCGCCGCGGGCAAGAGCCGCCGCGTTACGACGCAAATACAAATACCGGCAGTCAAAGCCAAACGGCAAACGGCGGTTATCAGAATACGTATAACGCCGGTTACTCTAATCCATATAATGACTATACCTATGCGCCCTCCCAGTTTTCGGATGTGCGTGCCAAAATCAACGGCGGCAGAATCGACGATGCCGAAACGATTTTAAACGGTATTCCTCGTGTGCAGAGAACCGCAGAATGGTATTTCTTAAAGGGTCAAATCCAACAGCGGCGCGGCTGGCTGGATGAAGCCTTGAAAAACTATACAACGGCTTGCCAAATGGAGCCGGGAAATAAAGAATATGCCGACGCCTACGCGGCACTGCACCGCAATGCATCCGGTGGCTATCGCCAAACCGGCAGAGGCGGCGGTTGCACCAATCCCTGTGACCTTTGCTCCTCCTTGCTTTGCGCGGATTGCTGCTGCGAATGCATGGGCGGCGACCTCATTCCGGGATGCTAAATCATGCGTAACCCGTCTTTTCAAAACTCCTCCCGTACCGCGCTCGGGGGTATTGTAGCCGCACTTTCCGTCACGATGATGCTTCTCACCACCGTGATTCCTGTGCTTTCTTATGCACTGCCCGCTATGGCAGGCATCTTACTTATCCTCATTGTCATTGAGGTTGATAAAAAATGGGCGTTCGGCGTTTATACCGCTGTCAGCATTTTGGCGCTGCTCATTTTGCCCGATAAAGAAGCCGCTCTCATGTATGTCTTTTTCTTCGGGCACTATCCCATTATGAAAGCCATTTTAGAGCAGAAATTCCAAAAGGTCATCCTTTGGATTTTCAAATTTTTTCTCTTTAACGCCTGCGTTGTGGCAGCCTATCTTGTGATTATTTACGTGTTCCAACTGCCGTTTGAGGAAATGGAGGAATACGGCAAATGGGCTATCTGGGGCCTTTTGGCGCTGGGCAATGTGGTTTTCATTGTTTATGATATTGCGCTTTCCCGCCTTGTGACGCTTTATCTTTTAAAATTGCGCCCGAGTGTCAGAAAGCTCTTTCGTTTTTAATTCCATAATTTTCGGCGGATTTTGCCCTGTGCAGAATCCGCCTTTTTCTTTTTGCCAAAAAAAGAAACGACATTTCCATAAAAATCGTCGAAATCTTTTCTTTTACCACCTTTTCAAAATCTAAAAATTATGGTAAAATAGAAAAAATCCACAAAAGGAGATAAGATACAATGATTTCAGATGAAAGAGTAGTAGAAATTTTGAAAGAAGCAGGCGTGCTTTTAGAGGGTCACTTTCTCTTAACTTCCGGCCGCCATTCTAATCGTTATTTGCAGTGTGCAAAAATCTTCCGTAACACCAAATACAGCGAAGAGCTTTGTGCAGCTCTCGGCGAAAAATATAAGGATGAAAATGTAGATGTTGTTATCGGCCCCGCTATGGGTGCTGTGCAGATGGCTTATGAAGTAAGCCGTTCTCTGCAGTGCGAAAACTTCTTCACTGAGCGTGATGAAAACGGCAAGATGACTCTTCGCCGCGGTTTCGTTGTTACCCCCGGTATGCGTGTTTTAGTTGTAGAAGACGTAGTTACCACCGGTGGTTCCGTTCGTGAAGTTATCGACCTTGTAAAAGAAGCCGGCGGCGTTGTTGTTGGTGTTGGCTCTGTTGTAGACAGAACCGCAGGCAAGGTAGATTTCGGTGTACCGTTCAAGGCAGTTTATGCCGCAGACGTACAGTCTTGGGAAGCTGACGAGTGCCCGCTTTGCAAAGCAGGCGACCTTGAGCTTGTTAAGCCCGGCAGCCGCAAGAAATAAACATGGCAGAACAGCAGAAGCCTTTTGCGCCGCACGGTGGGCACAGAGCCAGACTGCGTGCGCGGTTTAAGGCGGAGGGACTTTCCGGCTTTGCCGACCATAATGCCTTAGAGTTGTTGCTCTTTTACTCGATTCCGCAACGGGATACGAACGAGCTTGCCCATAAGCTCATTGCCGAATTCGGCTCACTTTCCGGTGTGTTCGATGCCAGCCTCGATGCCTTGATGCACGTGGACGGTATCGGCGAAACGACGGCGGTTTTAATTAAAATGATGCCCGAGCTTTTCGCAAAATACGAGCAGGATAAGGTCAAAAAGAATGCTTTGATTTTAAATTCGGCACAGGCGGCGGGGGAATATCTCGCCTCGCTCTTTGTCGGCAAAACCAAAGAAAATCTCATTGCCGTTTGCATGAATCATAAATGTAAGGTCACCAACACCGTCACCATAACCGAGGGGACGGGGGACAGCACCGAGCTGAATCTTCGCAAAATTGCCGAGGCAGCAATCAATTCCAATGCTTCCTCCGTGATTTTAGCCCACAATCATCCTGCCGGTGTGGCAGTTCCGTCCGCCGCGGATGTGGAGCTGACACGGCATATGATTTTGTGCCTTAAAAATTTTGATATCACGGTGCAGGACCATTTCATTATCGCCGGAAAAGACTGGTTCTCGATGGCGGCAAGCAAACGATTTTCTGCAATGTTTGAATAAGAAATAAAGGATTGCTCTTTTTGGAGCAGTCCTTTTTATTTTCTAAAAATTCAAAGATTTTTTAAAATTTTTAACGGTTCTTGTCTTCCTTTTTTTTAGCGGTTTGTGGTATACTAAAAGATATGGATGAACAGAAGAAAGCCGAAAACGAAGCAAAAGGAGGACCACCGTATGGAACAGTTTAAATTAGTTGCGCCCTATAAACCTATGGGCGACCAGCCGGAGGCCATAAATAAGCTCGTAGAAGGCTTAGAAAAAGGCTATCAGGAGCAAACCTTATTGGGTGTTACCGGCTCCGGCAAAACCTTTACCATGGCGAATATTATTGAGCGTGTACAGCGCCCGACCCTGGTTTTGGCGCACAATAAAACCTTGGCGGCACAGCTCTGCTCGGAATTTCGGGAATTTTTCCCCGACAGCGCCGTGGAATATTTCGTGTCATATTATGACTACTATCAGCCTGAAGCCTATATCGCGAATACCGATACCTATATCGAAAAGGATTCGGCGATTAACGATGAAATCGATCGCCTACGCCACTCGGCGACCTCGGCACTGTCCGAACGTCGGGACGTCATCATCGTGGCGAGCGTATCGTGCATTTATACCTTGGGCGACCCGATTGATTATCGCACCATGGTTATTTCTCTGCGCGAGGGGATGCAAAAAGACAGGGACGAGCTGCTAGAGCAGCTGGTTGCCATTCAATATGAACGCAATGATATTAACTTTATACGTAACAAATTCCGCGTGCGCGGCGATGTAGTCGAAATCTTTCCTGCCTACTCGAATGATACGGCGTTTCGCATTGAATTTTTCGGTGACGAAATCGACCGCATCAGCGAAATCAATCCGATTACGGGTCAGGTGAAAGAGGTGCTTTCGCACGTGGCGATTTTCCCCGCCTCGCATTATATCGTGCCGCCCGAAAAAATGGAAAAAGCTACGGAAGAAATCCTAAACGAAATGGAAGAATGCGTGGCGCAGTTTGAAAAAGAGGGCAAGCTCATCGAAGCGCAAAGAATCCGCCAAAGAACGGAATACGATGTGGAAATGCTTCGTGAAACCGGTTTTTGCAAGGGCATTGAAAACTATTCCCGCGTCATGTCCGGCAGAGAAGCGGGTAAAGCCCCCTGTACCTTGCTCGATTATTTCCCCGATGATTTTTTGCTCTTTATCGATGAATCCCACGTGACCTTGCCGCAGGTGCGCGCCATGTACGGCGGCGACCGCTCGAGAAAAGAATCTTTAGTCAATTACGGCTTCCGTTTGCCGTCGGCATATGATAACCGACCGCTGACCTTCGATGAATTTTACTCCAAAATCGGGCAGAAAATCTTCGTGAGTGCAACACCCGGTCCGTTGGAGCAAGAAAAGAGTGCGCAGGTCGCGGAGCAGGTCATTCGACCGACCGGCCTTTTAGACCCCGAAATTTTCGTGCGCCCCATCGAAGGGCAAATTGAAGATTTAATCTCCGAAATTCACGTGCGTGCCGAGCGAAAGGAACGCGTACTCGTGACTACGCTTACCAAGAAAATGGCAGAAAATTTAACCGATTTCTTCGAGCAGCAGGGCATCCGCGTGCGCTATATGCACTCCGATGTTGATACCATTGAGCGTATGGAAATTATTCGTGATTTGCGTCTCGGGCATTTCGATGTTTTAATCGGTATTAACCTTCTGCGTGAGGGTCTCGACATTCCCGAGGTGTCCTTAGTCGCGATTTTAGATGCGGATAAGGAGGGCTTCTTGCGCTCCGAAACCTCGCTTGTGCAGACGATTGGCAGAGCGGCAAGAAATGCAAACGGCGAAGTCATTATGTATGCCGATTCCGTTACGCCGTCTATGGAGCGTGCGATTGAAGAAACGGTGCGCCGCCGTGAAAAACAGCAAAACTATAACGAAGCGCACGGCATCGTGCCGAAAACCATTCAAAAAGATGTTCGCGAGATTTTGGAAATCTCCTCGCATAAGGACGATAAGCCCAAAAAGCGCATGAGTGCTTTGGAAAAGCAGGAGCTTATCAAGAAATTAACCGCAGAAATGCAGGCGGCTTCCCAGCTTTTGGAATTTGAGCACGCCGCCATGCTACGTGATAAAATTAAAAAATTAAAGGAGGAACGCTGATGGCAAGTAAAGATATTATTGTAAAAGGTGCGGCGGAGCACAACTTAAAAAATATAAATGTAACGATTCCGCGCGATAAGCTGGTTGTCTTTACAGGACTTTCCGGCTCGGGCAAATCCTCCTTGGCGTTCGACACCATTTACGCCGAAGGGCAAAGACGCTATGTGGAATCGCTTTCCTCTTATGCACGCCAGTTCTTAGGGCAAATGGAAAAGCCGAATGTGGAATCCATTGAGGGGCTTTCACCTGCCATTTCTATTGACCAAAAAACCACCTCGAAAAATCCGCGCTCCACAGTGGGCACGGTAACCGAGATTTATGACTATTTGCGTCTTTTATATGCCCGTGTCGGTGTGCCGCACTGCCCGGTCTGCGGTCGGGAAATCACCCGCCAGTCCGTCGATACCATTATCGACAAGGTGCTTTCGCTCGGCGAGGGCACAAGACTCCAAATCATGGCACCCATTGTTCGCGGCAGAAAAGGCGAGCATACCAAAGAACTCGATGCCGCACGCCGTTCAGGCTTTGTCCGTGTGCGTGTTGACGGCAGTATTTATGATTTGTCTGAGGATATTGCTTTAGATAAAAATATCAAGCACACCATTGAAATTGTCGTCGACCGTATCGTGATTCGTGCGGATGTGCGTAGCCGCTTGGCGGATTCCGTGGAAACGGCGATTTCTTTAACGGGTGGCACGGTGCTCGTCAGCCCCATGGAGGGGGAGGACCTCCTCTTTTCGCAGAATTATGCCTGCCCCGAGCACAACATTTCCGTGGATGAATTATCCCCACGTATGTTCTCCTTCAATAATCCCTACGGTGCTTGCGAAACCTGCACGGGTCTCGGCGTCTTTTTGACTGTAGACCCCGATTTGGTTATCCCGGATAAATCTCTTTCCATTCGTGAGGGGGCAATCAAGGCGAACGGTTGGTCGAACGTGGAAACCAGTACCATCGCGCGGATGTACTATGAAGCCCTCGGCAAGGAATACGGCTTCACCTTGGATACGCCGATTGAAAAATTCTCCAAAAAAGCCATGCAAGCCCTGCTCTACGGCACAAAGAAAAAGCTGATGATGCAAAGAGAGGGACTTTACGGCTTTGGAACTTACGAATCCCCCTTTGAGGGCATTGTTAACAACTTACAGCGACGTTATAACGAAACCACGAGCGAGTGGTCGCGTTGGGAAATCGAACAGATGATGAAAGCACAGCCCTGTCCGGATTGCGGCGGCGCACGCTTAAAGCCGGTTTCCCTTTCTGTTACAGTCGGCGGACTTAATATCTTTGAGTTTTCCAATCTTTCCATCGAAAAAGCCTTGGAATTCATCGACCATTTAGAGCTTTCCGAACGTGACCGTATGATTGGTGAGCAGATTTTAAAAGAAATCCGCTCCCGTCTCGAATTCTTAGTCAGCGTCGGACTTAACTATTTAACGCTTTCCCGCTCCTCGGGCACACTCTCGGGCGGCGAAAATCAGCGTATTCGTTTGGCAACGCAAATCGGCTCTTCCTTAATGGGCGTTCTCTATATCTTAGACGAGCCGAGCATCGGCTTGCATCAGCGCGATAATGACCGCTTACTTGCGACACTTCGTCATTTGCGCGATTTGGGCAATACGCTCATCGTGGTAGAGCATGACGAAGATACCATGTATGCGGCGGATTATATTGTAGACATCGGCCCCGGCGCAGGTGTACACGGCGGCGAGGTCGTTTGCGCCGGCACGGTGGAGGATATTAAAGCCTGCCCCGAATCCATAACCGGTCAGTATCTTTCGGGCAAACGTAAGATTTTAGTTCCCGAAACACGCCGAGAGGGCAACGGTAAAGAGCTGATTGTGCGTGGCGCGAAGGAAAATAACCTCAAGAATTTGACTGTGCATTTCCCCTTAGGCAAGTTTATTGCCGTCACAGGTGTTTCTGGTTCGGGCAAATCTTCGCTCGTCAATGAAATTCTGTTTAAACGCCTTTCTAATGAGCTGAACGGCTCGAAAAAGCCCTTCGGCAAGCATAAATGCATCGAGGGCATGGAGCATTTAGACAAGATTGTCGACATTGACCAGTCGCCGATCGGCAGAACCCCGCGCTCGAATCCGGCGACCTATACGGGCGTGTTTACGGATATTCGTATGCTTTTTGCCGAGACACAGGAAGCGAAAAAACGCGGCTATGCTCCGGGCAGATTCTCCTTTAACGTCAAGGGCGGTCGATGCGAAGCCTGCCAGGGCGATGGCGTGATGAAAATTGAAATGCACTTCTTGGCGGATATTTATGTGCCCTGCGATGTTTGCCACGGCGCACGCTTCAATAGGGAAACTTTAGAGGTCAAATACAAGGGCAAAACCATTGCGGATGTGCTCGAAATGACCGTGGAAGAAGCCATGGAGTTCTTCTCGAATATCCCGAAAATCGCTAGAAAACTGCAAACGCTTTACGATGTAGGTCTCGGTTATATCAAGCTCGGTCAAAGTGCCACCACGCTTTCGGGCGGCGAAGCACAGCGCGTGAAGCTTTCGACAGAGCTTTCTAAGCGCGCCACGGGCAGAACCATTTATATTTTAGATGAGCCGACCACAGGTCTGCATACTGCCGATGTGCACAAGCTCATTGACGTGCTCCAAAAGCTTGCCGACGGTGGCAATACCGTGGTCGTGATTGAGCATAATTTGGATGTCATCAAGGTTGCCGACCATATCATCGACTTAGGTCCCGAGGGCGGCGACAAGGGCGGCACGATTGTTGCCGAGGGCACACCCGAGCAGGTGGCAAAATGCAAAAAATCCTATACGGGTCAGTATTTAAAGCCGCTTTTGGAAAAAGCTAAAAAAGATAAAGCCTAAAAAGAAAAGCTGTCTTACCTTTCGTAAGACAGCTTTTTTAAATGCAGTAAAAATTCAAATCCCAAAAGGGGAAGCCCTCGTGCTTTCGCAAATAGAGCTTATAGTCGGGGTTCGTTTTTAAAAGAAACAGCGGCAGTTCGAAAATATCTCGGCTTTTGTGATACGCCGCAAGATTGAGCTTCGGCTTATACTTTTGCAGGGTATCCTTTGCGCCCTCGAGCATCAAAAGCTCCAAGCCCTCTACATCCGCTTTAATGTAGCTGAACGGCACGGCAGGGGTGAGCGCATCGACCGATACCGCTTCTACGGCGGTTTTGCCGTTTAAGGCGGCGGTGTTGTGTCTGCCGTCTCCCTCGAAAAATAATGTGCCGCACGTGTCGGAAATTGCCGCGTGCAGAGCGGTGCAGTTTTGTAATTGCTTATTTTCCAGATATGCCTGCAACTTCAAAAAGGTTTTGGCATTCGGCTCTAAAGCCATAATCGAAGCGTAAGCGTTATCTGTATACTGTAAAAATTCCTCCACCGTGTCGCCACGATACGCCCCGAGGTCTAAATAGCTTTCGTTCTTTTCGAGTTTTAAAACGTTTTTAAAGATTTCATCCTTATTTGTGATGGCATTTTCTAAATCCTCGAAATGACCGCAAAGCTGAAAACGCAGACAAAACTCAAATACCCGCTTTGACTGCTCGTCAGCAAGCACATTGTAGACTGCCTCTAATTCGGCTCTGTGTGCCTCTATAAAAGCTCTGTCGAAAATTTCATCTCCGTATACGGGAACGCAGGGAAAAAGCAAAGGGTGCTTTTGAGAGAGCTTTTTAACATATTCAAAAAGCTCAGGGCGATTCGAACCGAAGCCGACCAGCAAAATAAATTCACCTATGGTTTCTTCGTAATATGAAATTGGGTGCACCGTAAACCCACGGAACTGCCTCGAGCGCACAAAACCGTCGCTCGCCGCCACACCGTAAAGGGAAATCCCAAGTGCTTCTAAGCGGTCTAAGATTTTATCTGCGCCGTTGCCCGTGCCGTACAGCACAAGCGGAAGCTCGGTCTTTTGCAGGTGCTCCCAAGAGGATTCTAATTTCAAAATTTCATCTACCATGCAAAGCTCGCCTCATAGTCATTCATATTAAAATCGTCTAAGGGGCTGTCTTTTCGAAGATACAAGGGGTGGTGCGGATGCCCTTTCTTAGACACCTTGCCTGCCGAAACCCAGTGCACCTTGTTTTCCTTGCCGACCCGCACAAAATCCTTTAAGCAGTTTTGCAAAAACGGACGCTTTTCAATAATCGTGCCCCAAGCCGCCCAAACGGTGGGCTGTCCGTCGCAAAGGGTGAGTGCATACTCGAAGGCCTTCACGTTTTCCTCATGCAGAAAAGGATTGAAATTCTTTTCCATATCGTCGGGATTCGTCGCACGCTGGGCATAAATATTGAGCATAATGAAGCTGTCAAAGCCGTTATGTAAGGCGATGCGCTCGGCGGATTTTAAGGTGTTGTCTAAATTGTCGGGTGCCGCTGTCGAGGGGTTAATCCCACAGCAAATCAGCGGATTTTTGCCCCTCGTGCCTAAAATATAACGGTATTCGTCATAGGCATTGGGCACAAAGAGCCATTTAGAAACATCATAGCTTTCCGAGGGATTTGCCGCATTTTTAAGCGCAGTTTCAAAATCCTCTAAAAGCAGCTTGTCGGTGGTGGAAGAGGGGATGTGCATAAAATTCTCCTTTAATCGGTGAGGTGCAAAGCATAGGTTTTGCCTTTTTCGGTCTCGAATACAAGACAGCCGCGCTCGTCATATTGCGGCGCTGTGCCGTCCAAAGCGAGCTTGCCACTATTTGTGCGAATGCGGCAAATGCCGCCGCTTCTCGAAGTGACCGAAAGGGTTTCTAATGTATCATCATTCCAGCTAAAATCTAAAACAAAGTTGCCACGGGCTACAAGGCCGTGCGCTTCGCCCTTTGCCCATTCGGTGGGCAGGGCAGGCAAAATCTCGATACAGCCCAAATGGCTTTGCATCAACATTTCGGTTACACCTGCCGTGTAGCCGAAGTTGCCGTCAATCTGGAAGGGCGGGTGGAAGTCGAAAAGATTTACGTAAATGCCGTTTTGGAACAGCGTTTCAATGAGGGAAAGCGCGCGGTTGCCGTCACCGATACGTGCCCATGTGCAGATTCTTTGCCCCATGGCCCAGCCGGTGGATTTGTCGCCGCGGCCGTTTAAGGAAACCTTTGCCGCCTTGATGTATTCGGGATGCTCGAATTTGTCAAAGAGATTGCCGGGGTAAAGTCCCAAAAGATGCGAAAGGTGACGGTGATGTTTTTCGCCGATTTTCCCAAGCTCCGCTTCGTGATACCATTCTTTAATCTGCCCGCTCGAGCCGATTTCAAGGGGTGAAAGCTTCTCTAAAATCGCCTTGTGATGCGCGATAAGCTCGGCATCGGCACCGAGGGCTTCTTCAGCTTCTAAGGTGTCGTGGAATAACTGCCAAAGCAGGGACTGCTCATAGGTGTTGCCCATGGTGCGCGGACCGTGCTCGGGCGAGAAGCAGGGGACGGAAAGCAGTCTGCCGTCCTTTTCTACGAGCAGAGCTTCAAAGTAGCGGGCACTTTCCAAAAGCATCGGGTAGATTTTATTTTGCAAAAGTGCCTCATCTTTGGTATACTCATAATATTCATAAACATTATGTAAAATCCAAGCCACAGCAACCGGTGACCAGCCCCAAGAGAAATCCCAACCCGGGCAGGTCCAGCCAAAGGGCGTGTTTTGCGTGTGGAACAGAAAACCGTTTTCTTCGCCGTCTTTAGAAGCAATGCCGGTGTAAGCTTCAGCACTCAATCTGCCGGGTTCGCGCAGGGCATCTACATAGCGAAGTAAGGGGTCGGCACATTCTGCTAAATTTGTCATGTAGGTCGGCCAGTAGTTCATTTGTAAATTGATATTCAAATGAAAATCGCTTGCCCAAATGGGCTTGTCGGTGCAGTTCCAAATGCCCTGTAAATTCGAGGGCAAAAGGTCGCCGCTTCGAGAAGAAGCCACGGTCAAATATCTGCCGTAGGCGTATAAAAGCTCCTCTAAGGTGCGCTTGTGTCTGCGGTCGGTTTTACCCTTTTTATAAGATTTTAAAAGCACATCGGTCGGCACATCGTCCATGCCACCGCCGAGAGAAACCGAAGCGGTTTGCATAAGAGAGGAAAAGTCCGCCTTGTGGGCTTCCAAAAGTGCCATGAAGCCCTTGGCTTTTGCCGCCTCTACCGTTTCTTTCAGTCGAGCCGCGAGTGCTTCTGCACTTTCCCCTGTGCGGTAGACAGGGTAGTTGTCCATGTAATCGGTGTCCATCGCTAAATATACGTTGAATACGGAGGCGTGCTTTAACTCGATACCGTTTGTGGTCGGCGTAATTGTGCCGTCGGTCTCAAAGACAAACTGTGCACAATAAAGCAGACCGTTATCCTCGAGTGCGCCGGAAATTGTCATCGAGTCCTTGGTTACGGTGATGTTGTCATAGCTTCTACCGGAAGCAAAAGAAAAATCTAAATGCAAAGCGTTGTGCGGCTTTTCATAATGAAGCACAGCTACTTTATCGGGGTGGCTGACAAAGTAGGTGCGTTTTTCAATCGTATCTTTTTTAAACGGGATTTGAATATCCAAAATACCCGTGTCTAAATCGAGCGAACGCTCATAATCCGCGGCAGTTTGCAAGCCGTTTTTCAGGTGCACACGAAGTACACCGAAGCACTGGTAAGCACCGTAGCCGTCTTCAATGCCTACAAGCTTGTCGCAAAGCTTGCCGGCTTCTTCGGCTTTATCCTCTTGAAATAAGGTACGGATTTCTTTAAAATAATCATAGCGCGTTTTGCCGGTTTCATCTTTTTCTAAAATATTGCCGCCGGCGTAGTTGGGGCGCTTTTTAGAAGGACCGCCGGTCCAAAGGCTTTTACAGTTTAAAACGATTTTTTCTTTACGAATATCGCCGTAAGCCGAAAGTCCTATTGTGCCATTGCCGAGTGGCAGAACACTTTGCTCCCAATTCGAAGTCTTGGGCGGATTCAGTGGAGAAGCCGGTCGCTTTTTGAGCCTCTTGGTAGGGGTTTTATAAAAGATACGCATGAAAAAACGCCTCATTTCTACTATACTGAAAGATATTGTAACATAGGCAAAAAAGAAATGCAATAAGCGGGAATTTTGCGTTTAAAAGGAATTTTTTATTGAAAAAAAGGGGAGAAAACCATGGATTTTAAAACACTCGGAGATGCCCTGCTCACGGCGGTTTTTCCGCGCCGCTGTCCCTACTGCGGCAAGGTGATTTTACCCTCGCAGTATGTTTGCGACTCGTGCCTTTCCGATTTACCCATGATTGAAGCCCCGATTTGCTCGTTTTGCGGCCACAGCAAAAAAGACTGCGTTTGCAAAAAGCGCAAATCCCATTATGATGCCGTCGTCGCGCCGTTTTATTACGAAGCGGAAATCTTAACGGCGGTGCATCGTCTAAAATATGAAAATAAAGATTTCTTAGCGGCGGTTTTCGCCAAAGATATGGCAGAAGCGGTTCGACGTTTTTTACCGCTCGGGGAAATCGACGTTTTGACCTATGTGCCGTTTACGAAAAAACAGCAAAGAGAGCGGCTTTATAATCCGAGCGAGATTTTGTGCCGCGCGCTTTCCAAAGAACTCTCGATTCCCATAGAACCCCTGCTTTTAAAGCTTTATGAAACCAAAACCCAGCATATGCTTTCGGAAAAAGCGAGAAGCGGCAATGTTCTGGGCGCCTATGATACGCTCGATGTGGAAAATATTGCAGGGAAAACTGTGCTCTTAGTCGATGATATTAAAACCACCGGTGCAACCCTTTCCGAGTGCGCCAAAATGCTCCTGCTTGCCGATGCCGAAAAAGTCTATGCCTGCACCTTTGCCGTTACGAAAAATCAAAAGAAAAAATCCTAAAAATTTAAAATACCGACAGGAAAGCCGATTTTTCCTAGTTGACAAACCCAAAAAAAGCCATTATAATAGCTACAATACGCAAAACACGTTGACGAAGAATAAGAATATCTCCGTTGCTAAAGAGAGCTGCCGGTCGGTGTGAGGCAGTGCAAACGATATTCAGCGTCGCTTCCGAGTGGTTTTGTCGAACGCCCCATGGGCTGTGTAGGCAAAAACGGTTTGCTCGCGTTAAGAGCTTTAAGCGGTCTGCTAAGGCAGACAATTTGAGTGGTACCGCGGAATTTTTTCGTCTCATACTAGGTTTAGTATGGGGCGTTTTTATTTTGCGGAAAATGAAAATAAAGGAGATTTTACTAGTGGCAAAAGAACTTGAAAAACAGTACAATCCACAAAACGTAGAAGACAGACTCTATGCGTTTTGGATGGACAAGGGCTATTTCCACGCACAGCGTGATATGAACAAAAAGCCCTATACAATCGTTATTCCGCCTCCCAACATCACAGGTCAGCTTCACATGGGTCATGCCCTCGACAACACCTTGCAGGATATTTTAATCCGCTATCACCGTATGGCAGGTTATGATACCCTTTGGCTTCCGGGTACCGACCACGCTTCCATTGCAACCGAAGCGAAAATCGTAGAAGCTATGAAAAAAGAAGGCATCACCAAGGAAGACCTCGGCAGAGAAGGCTTCTTAGAGCGTGCTTGGGCTTGGAAAGCACAGTACGGCGGCAGAATCATTGAGCAGTTAAAGAAAATGGGCTCTTCCTGTGACTGGGACAGAGAACGTTTCACCTTAGATGAAGGCTGCAACAAGGCTGTTAACGAAGTGTTCTGCAACCTTTACGAAAAGGGTCTCATCTACAGAGGCGAAAGAATGGTTAACTGGTGCCCGCACTGCCTCACCACCATTTCCGATGCAGAAGTAGAATACGAAGATCAGGCAGGCTCCTTCTGGCATCTTCGCTATCCCTTTAAGGATGGTAGCGGCTATTTAGAGCTTGCAACCACCCGTCCCGAAACCTTGCTCGGTGATACTGCGGTTGCAGTTAACCCCAAGGATGAAAGATATAAGGACTTAGTTGGCAAAACCCTTATTTTACCGATTGTACACCGTGAAATTCCGGTTATCGCTGATGACTATGTAGATATCGAATTCGGTACCGGCGTTGTTAAGATTACCCCGGCACATGACCCGAATGACTTTGAAGTTGGTCTTCGCCATAACTTAGAGGTTATCACCGTTTTAACCCCCGATGCAAAGATTACCGAGGATTACCCGAAATATGCCGGCATGGACAGATACGAAGCTAGAAAAGCGATCGTAAAGGACTTAGAGGCAGAGGGCGCACTCGTAAAAATCGAGCCTTATTCTCATAATGTTGGTACCTGCTACCGCTGCGGCACCACTGTTGAACCGCGCGTTTCCAAGCAGTGGTTCGTAGAAATGAAACCCCTTGCACAGCCCGCGATTGATGCCGTTAAGGAAGGCAAAACCAAATTCATTCCGCAGAGATTTGAAAAGGTTTACTTCCACTGGCTCGAAAATATCCGTGACTGGTGCATTTCCCGTCAGCTTTGGTGGGGTCATAGAATCCCGGCTTGGTACTGTGCAGACTGCGGCGAAATCACCGTTTCCCGTACCACACCCGATAAGTGCCGCCACTGCGGCAGTGCCCATATCGAGCAGGATCCCGACACCCTCGATACATGGTTCTCTTCCGCTCTTTGGCCGTTCTCCACATTGGGCTGGCCGGACAACACCGAGGACTTAAAGCATTATTACCCGACCAACACCCTCGTAACCGGCTATGATATTATCCCGTTCTGGGTTATGCGTATGATGTTCTCCGGCCTCGAGCAGACCGGCGAAGTACCGTTTGACTCCGTTCTTATTCACGGCTTGGTTCGTGACTCGCAGGGCAGAAAGATGTCGAAATCTCTCGGCAACGGTATCGACCCCTTAGAGATTATCGACAAATACGGTGCAGATGCGCTTAGATTTACCCTCGCTACCAACAACAGCCCCGGTAACGATATGCGCTTCTCTGATGAAAAGGTAGAGGCAAGCCGTAACTTTGCCAACAAGATTTGGAACGCCGCACGTTTCATCCTCATGAATCTTGACGAGAATGAGCCTGCACCCTATGTTCCCGAAAATCTGGCACTTGAAGACAAGTGGATTCTCGACAAATACAATGCACTCGCTTCCGAAGTTACCGATGCTATCGAAAAATACGAGCTCGGCATTGCCGTTCAGAAGCTCTATGACTTCATTTGGGATGTATTCTGCGACTGGTACATTGAGATTGCAAAGATTCGCTTAAACGGCGAAGATGCAGAAGCCAAGAAGACCGTTAAGGCTGTTTTGGTTTATGTTATGTCCAACACCTTAAAGCTTCTTCATCCGTTCATGCCCTTCATCACCGAGGAAATTTGGCAGACCCTTCCGCATGTTGGCGAGAGCATCATGATTTCCGAATGGCCTCTGTTCCGTGAGGATTTGGTATTCACCGAAGCCGAATCGGATATGGAAAAGGTTATGACCGCGGTTAAGGCAATCCGTAACAGACGTGCAGAAATGAATATTCCGCCTTCAAAGAAGGCTACGCTCAACATCGTTTCCAAGGAAACTGCACTCTTCAGCGATGCGGCAAAGTACTTCCAGAGACTCGCTTCTGCTTCTGAAATTGCAGTTGCCGATTCCGAAGCTAAGTTTGAGGCAGAAACCTTAGAGGATGCTGTTAGCGTAGTTACAGAAGCAGCTACCATTTATATCCCGATGGGTGACCTCATTGACTTTAAGGCAGAGCTCGAACGCCTTCAGAAAGAAAAACAGGCCGTTCTCAAAGAAATTGATTTCATCAATTCTAAGCTCAACAACGAAAACTTCGTTAAGAAAGCACCCGAAAAGCTGGTTGCAACTCAGAGAGAAAATCTCGAGAAGCAGACCGAAAAGCTTTCCATGCTCGAAGAAAGCATCAAGAAAATTGAAGCTCGTGCATAAGAGCTTCTAAAATAAAAAGGCGGCAGTTTTGCCGCCTTTTTAAATTTCATACAGCAAAGAAAAAAGCTGCCTCACCAAAGTGAGACAGCTTTTTATTTTTACTTTTTTTATAAAGGCATATCCATGTCTATGTGTGGGATTCTGCCGTCTAAATATTCGCTGCCGTATTCCTTAAAACCGAAACGGTTATAAAAGGGGACAGCATAGACCTGTGCACTGACATAGGCACGTTTTGCACCGCTTTCTTTCGCTTTAGAAAGTAATTCTTTTACGACTTCTGCACCGAGATGCCGACCACGATAGCTTTTTAAAACGGCAATTCTACCGAGCTTCGCCGTGCCGTCCAGACTTAAAATCAACCGACCAGTTGCAACGGGTGTATCGCCGTCAAACAGAACCAAATGCGGTACAGAAAGGTCTATTTCGTCGAATTCCTCTTCTTCGGTGTAGCCTTGCTCGTCAATGAACACGGCGCGCCTTACGGCCTTGCTTTCCTCAAAGGCTTTGCCTGCTGCATACCAAACTGTTTTCATTGCTTATCCTCTCCTAAAACCGGCTGAACAGAGAAGGCAAAGGAAACTTCCTTTTGGAACGAGGTCAAGTATTTGTCTAAAACATCGGGGCCGCAGGCGTTAGAGCCGGAGCCGCGCATATAACCGTCCAAAGAAAGGAAAGTGGTGTTCTGTACATATAAATCCTCGCGGTGCTTGGCTTCGTGCAAAAGACCTTGAGAGTAGTTGTGTACGCTGAAGCTGAATTTGTCTGCGCCGATGAACTGGATGCCGTCGCCGTTGCCGTCGGTCAAACGGAGATATTTTACATCGCCGTGATTGCCGTTATCCTGCGGCTTGACGTAATTTTCGTGCATATCCGAAACCTTGGCGGAATACAAACCAATGGGCGCTTGTGCATTGAAATCGGGAAGATTTTCTGCTTCGCCTCTGCCGTAATAAAGCACATGCTTAAAGGTCTTGGGCAGTTCCAAAGTCACGCCGAAACGCGGCAAATGTTTAGGACCTTTCCACTTCTTGTCTAAAGAAAGAGAAACTTTAATTGTTGCATCCGGATATACTTCATAATGCACCGTGCAGAAATACCACGGGAAGAGAAGCCCCTGCGTAAATTTGTATTTCACTTGAATAAGGACGCGGTTTTCTTCCTCTTCAAAGTGCATGTTCATAAAGACAGGCTTGATTTTCGCAATCTTTTTGCGATTCCATTGCCCTTGACCGTAAGCGTCATTGTCAATCGGCACACGGTAAATATTCGGGGCAAAGCCGATGAAGCCGTCAATAGGCTCGGTGTTCAAAAGCTCCTTGCCGTGGCAGATATAGCTTAAAAGGTTGCCGTTTTCCATGCTGAAAGTGATTTTGCAGTCGCCGCCCTTGATTTTGAGCGCCTTTTCTTCCTGCATAACGACCAACTTTTTCTGCTTTTCAATCTGAATCGGCACAACGGGGGCGTTGTCGGTTAAAACAAACTGTTCACGTGCTACGGTTCGGCCGGTTTTTTGACCGACGTAGGTTAAATTCAAAAGATAATCCTTTTTCTTGTCGCGGATTTCCACGGGAATCTCGACTTTTGTCGTTGCCATAGGCGCAAGGTCTAAGGTGAATTCACCCTCTTTAATTTCCTTGGCATTCTCGAGTAAGGACCACTTTATCGCCAAATATTTGGCATTTTTAAAGCGGTTGGTGTTCGTGAAGCTGTAGGTCGTGGGATTCAGCTTCTTCCCTCGAATCGGACGGTAAACCTCTTTCATTTCGAGCGCACCGGTGTGCGGCGTACGGTCGGGATAGAAAAGACCGTCTACGCAGAAGTTGCTGTCATGCATCGGCTCTTTGTGGTCACCACCGTAGGTGTATTCGTATTTATAGCCCTTTTCGCTCTTGTCATGGTATACGGCGTGGTCACAGAATTCCCAAATACAGCCGCCCATGAATTTGTCGCTGGAATACAGGGTCTGCCAGTAATCCTCTAAGCTACCGGGGCCAACACCCATGGCGTGGGCATATTCACAAAGATAGAAGGGCTTGCCCTTATATTTGTCGCCTCTGGTGCCGTCACGGTATTTTTCCAAATCGGGGATGCTCGTATACATTTCTGAAATCACATCATAAGCTACACGACTGGTACGAATCGCACCTTCGTAATGCACGGGAATTTCGGGGCAAACGCTCTTTAAATAATCACAGCAAGCATCTTGATTGCAGTAGCCGCCGGCTTCGTTGCCGAGAGACCACATGGTCACACAGGGATGATTGCGGTCGCGCTTATACATACGGCTGACGCGATCTACATAGCGCGGCGCCCACTTGGGGTCATGGCTGATGAGATTCGGTTTATAAAGCTTTAAAGGTCCAATGGAGTTGCAGCCGTGCGCTTCAATATCCGCTTCATCCACAACATAAAGACCGTAAATATCGCAAAGCGTTAAGAAAATCGGGTCGGGGGGATAGTGGGAGGTACGAACGGTGTTGACGTTGTACGCCTTCATCAAACGAATATCGTTGAAAATATCTTCATGGGACATCACATAGCCGGTTTTGTGGTGGCTGTCATGGTGGTTAACGCCCTTCATTTTAATGGGCATCTCGTTGAATTTAAAGACCTCACCGTCAATACGAATGGTCTTAAAGCCAATCATCTGACGCACGGAAGAAAGGGCTTCGCCGTCTTTTTCTAAGGTCAAAAGTAAGGTGTAAACCGTGGGAATTTCTGCATTCCACTCGGTTACTTCCAAGTTCTCAAACGAGAAAACGGTTTCTTCGCTTGCGTCGAGACTCTTTTCTAAAATTACGGATTTGTTATCTGCCAAGCGCAGGGTCATGCGGCAGTTTTGAAGGTCGCCCTTCAAGAAGTTATTTACGGTTAAAGCATAGCGAGAGTCGCCCTGCTTTTTGGTCTTGACCTCAAAATCGTTGAGATAAGTGCCATCTAAGCAGTAGAGGAGTACGTCGCGGAAAATACCGGTTTCACGGAACATATCCTGACACTCTAAGTATGTACCGACGCTCCAGCGGTGTACAACGCACAAAAGCTCGTTTTCACCCTCGACTAAATGCTTAGTGATATTGAATTCGGCGGTGTTGTGAGAGCCTTCGCTGTAGCCGATGTGCTTGCCGTTAAGGTAAACATCGAGGCAGGGGGCAACGCCCAAAAAGCTCAAAATAAAGTTTTTGCCGTGGGCAGGCTTTCTGAATACTTTTCTATAAACACCGGCGGACATTTCCTCGGGCAATTCCGGCGGCATTAAATGAAATTCATAGCGCTGATTCAAATACACAGGCGCCTGATAGCCGGTTCTCTGCCATGTGGAGGGCACGGTGATTTCGTCGAATTGCACCGAAGCCGTGTCATACTCTTTCGGCATGAGGCTTTGCTTTTTATAGTATTTGAATTCCCACGCACCCGAAAGCACCTCGACCATATCGCTTTCATAGCGCTCTTTTAAAAGCTCCGCGGAAAGCAACTTTTTTTCATCCTTATAGGGAATGAAATAGGCTCTGGCGTCGAGCTTACCAATTTGCAGTAAATCAAAATCTCTGTAGTTGTGTTGGTTTATCGTGTATTGCATAAAAGCACCCCCGAAAACTAAAGCAGAAAAATTTCTGCATATTAACTAAATGATAGCACAAAGACAGAAAAATAACAATCCTTTTTTCGTCGAAAGATATAAGAAAAAGCACCGAATTTCTTAGAAATTCGGTGCTTTAGATATTTCTTTATTTCATAGCTGCAATTCGCTCTTCGACATAGCGAATGAGGAAATCGCAGGTACCGGGGATACCGAGCTTTGCACTGTTGATGCACAAATCGTAGTTTCTCGAGTCGCCCCACTTACCACGGCAGTATTGGTTGTGATAATATTTTCTCTGCATGTCGCGCTTAGACATCAGCTCTAAAGCGGCGCTTTCGCTTAAATGCTCACGCTCCATGGTGCGTTCTTTCTTGAAGTAAATGTCCGCAAGAACGAAAATAGAAATCACATTGCGATAGTCTCTTAAAACCTCGTCACTGCATCTGCCCAGAACAACGAAGGATTCTCCATTGTCTGCATGTTCTCTTAAATAGGTGAACTGCAAATTTGCAATGTTGGCTTCGTTGGAATTGCAATAACCCTTGACCTTACGGGAAGTGAAAATGTTGCGGGGCTTTTCATCGTAATTCTGCAACAGCTTCGGGTCACAGCCGTTTTCTGCGGCAATTTTGTTGAGAATGTTCTTATCATACAGCGGAATATGGAAATAACGGGCGAGAGCCGAAGCAACAACGTGACCGCCGCTGCCGAATTCTCGGCTGACAGAAATAATAAAGGGTTTTTCCATAAAATTACCTCCTTTAGATATAACGGATTATAATGACTGCTGTAGAAATTGCTAAAACCAACAAGGTAACGGGAACTTGATATTTACAATATTCTTTCCAAGAAATCGGGTAGCCGTTTTTCGCGGAAATAGAGGTGCCGACAACGTTAGCAGAAGCACCGATCGGTGTTGCACTGCCGCCGATGTCTGTACCCATGGAAAGTGTCCAAGCGAGGGTCTGTAAATCCACACCCTGCATGGAGGAAAGGGTACGAATAACCGGAATCATGGTTGCCGCAAACGGAATGTTGTCGATGATTGCGCTTGCAATACCGGAACCGAAGAGGATGATTACAATCATAACAATGACGTTGCCGCCGCTTACCTTCTGGATTGCGTTTGCCAAAATTGTTAAAATACCTGTCTTTTCGAGACCGCTTACTACAACGAATAAGCCGGTGAAGAATAAGAGGGTATGGTAGTCAATGCTCTTTACCAGCTTGCCGGCGTTCTTTGCGTTGCAAAGCAAGGTAAGAACGGCAACAATCATGCCAATCGTGCTTACGGTAAGACCGGTTTGTGCGTGTGTAATTAAAAGGATAATTGCACAAAGGAAGATGAGACAGCTGGAAATGAACGAGGATTTAGAAGTAATCGCATCCTTCGCATTCGGCAGAGCGATTTCACCTGTAGGCATATTTTCTGCCTTGAGCTTCTTTCTGAAGCACAGATAGAAATATAATACACTGAAAATCAAAGCAAGTAAGGCGATTAAGCCGGTGTTGCTCAAGAAGTCGAAGAAGGTGTAACCGAGAGAAGTACCGATGATGATGTTCGGCGGGTCACCGCACATGGTAGCCGAACCGCCGAGGTTAGCACAGAAGATTTCCGAAAGCAACAGCGGACGCGGATCGATGTGCAGCAGCTTTGCAATTTCCACGGTAACCGCCGCTAAGAACATGATAACGGTGATAGAGTCGATAAACATGGAAAGAACAGCTGCAAGGATGGTGAAGATGAAGAAAATCGGTACGGGTTTAAAGTGTACCGCACGTGCAATAGAAATGCAAAGCCAGCGGAAGAAGCCGCTTGCCGCCATGCCTTCTACCATGATCATCATACCGAAAATGAACAAAATAGTTTCCCAGTTGATGCCGACCGAAGGTTCTACAGTACCTTTGTTAAACCAGAACGACGGCGTAAGGAAACTGCGTAAGCTTAATGTTTCCCAAATAGCACCTGTATCTCTCATGCAAAGACCAAAAACTAAACCGATGGTCAACACGGCACAAAGTAAAGAAGAAATGTGTCGCGGCAGTTTTTCTGTAATCAGAAGAACAAACATGAGGATGAAAATACATAGTGCAACGATTGCTGCAATATTCAAGTAAATTTCCTCCTTTTAAAAGATAATATGCTATTGAAAAAAGGAGAAAACCCTATTTGAAGTAACTCAAAGAGTGAATTCCTTTTGCGTTTCAGCAAAAATTTCAATAGCGTTTCTTGCGCTAAGTATAATATAGCGGAAAAGGAAGAATTGCAAGCATAAAAACAGCGAAATTCAAAACATTTTTATTTAGAATTTTGTATGAAACGGAAGGAAGAAATTCATAAAAACTTCACAATTTTTTACAAATTGCTGTTTGCCCTTTTAGAATGCAGAAAAAGGAGTTTGACAAGAGCTAAGATGCTTTTCAAAATGCTTATTCAAATTGTTTTTTTATAAAAAAGTTAAGAGAGAAAAGAAAACTGCAACAAGGTTAGAGTAAATGTGCAAAGTGAATCTAATCTCTCTTAACGCATCCTATTATAGCATATATGTGCTAAAAAGCAACATATAAGTGACGGGATGCTTTTTTAAAAGAGATATTTTTTGGCTTCCTAATTAGCCTTTAGAAAAGAGGAATGCGTCATTTTTATAAACTGTAATTCTGCCGAAGGCTTTTTTGCCGTTACAGCTGAAAACGTCTCTCACTTCCTCATGCGCGAGGCAGACAGTGTAAACGTTGTTTTCGAATTCAATCACAAGTCCTTCGGCATCTTTTTTCGGCAAAGCTTTGCCACTGGCGAGCTTTTTCGCAGGTACGGCATACACTTTTGCGGGATTTGTTTTTTCATCTTCGCCCTTGATGAGTACGGCAGCTGTCGAAGCGAAACCGCAAGCCTTAAAGCGAATTTTTGCGGCGGGATTTTGCAAGGCAGCATTGTAATTCGCAGAATAGAGCGAGGAAGCCGGGGAGACCTTACCTTTTTCATGCAAGAGATGCAAATACACCGTGCCTTTTGTATCAGTATAGCGCAGAAGATGCGGCGTACACTTTAATTCTCCACCGGGTGCAAAATGATAATGCTGCACATAGCTGTGCAAGCCTTTGGAAAAGAAGCTGTCTAAGAAAATATAGATATTCGGCTTTAAAATCAGCACGCTTCTCTGACAGTAGAGTTTAGAAGACAAATAGCCGAGGTGACCGCCTTCTATAAGTACATAGTCGTCGGTTTCGGTAAAGGTGTTCGGAAGAGAACGTGCCGAGCGACAAACCGTCCAGGCATCCAAAGGCTGTAAAAACGGCTTTTTGGCAAGATAGCTCGTGTTGTGCGCCGCCGCACTCTTTAAATAGCGGCGTTCGTTGGTACTTTTATAGGTGTAGCGACCGCCGTCCACCAAAACATCCCTGCCGTCTAGGCAGAGGGAAATGTGCCCTTTGTCGGCATGCCCGTGACCGCCGCCGACCTTGCCGTTTACAAATTGAAGCCAGTCGGAATCTTCTGCCCAAGAGGTTCTGTAAATGCACTGCCCACTGTCAGGAAGCTCTGCAGAAAGATAATCGGGCATTTTTATGGTAAGTGCTTCGTAGCGTTTTATGCCGGCTTCGCCAAAGAGAAAGGCACTGTCCCAATCAAGATGCGAAAAACCGAGTGCTTTAAAATCTCCACGTCCGAAAAGAAGCGCACAGCGGCTTAAAACATCGCGAACATCGTTATCGTCGCTGTCACCTAAGAGCGGATGATGACGGTTCGGCTTTAACCATTTTACATTGACCTCTGCCATTCTTTCGAGACGCTTTACAAAGGCGTCGGGCAGGGGATAACCGATTTGCTTTGCCGCCGCGTAGACGTCTAAGAGTGTGAAGAGCACGGCGTTGTGATAGCCGCTCGACTGCTCCCAGTGCACACCGTCCGTCATAATCTGCAAGGAGGTTTCCTCGTCTAAGCGATGAAAAGCGAGGTCCTTGATTTCGGCATCGTGGAAGTAAGCTCCCAAAAGGAATAAACCGCAGTCCTGAATCACGCCCCAGTTACTGCCCACTTGAAAGGCCTCGTGCGTTTCTTTTAAAATACGCACATGCTCTTTTAAAGCGGCATCAATTTTCTTTTTTAATTCTGCAGTGAGATAGGGGGTACCCTCGAGCATTGCCAAAGCTTTTAGCCAGTTGCCGGCACGCATACCGACCTCTAAGGAACGGTAGGGGGTCTGCTGACCGCTTTTTGTCGGCACGTGCTCTAAAAAGTCCGTCCAAAGGGCAGAAAGCTTTTCTAAATATGCGGTATTGTCGGTTAAATAGTAGCTTTGTGCCAGCCAAATAAAATAGATATGGCGGTTTAATTGGTATAAAAATTCCTGGTCATGGTTGAGCATATAGAACCAGTCCACTTGCTCCTTAAACTGCACCGCTTCTTCGGTGCGCTCCATATCCCAAGGCATATCGAAAAGAAAACGATTTTCTAATACATCATTGGCGACCGAAAGAATTTTCTCGGCAGTTTCTGGATAATTTTCCTTGCAGAACTCTGCCACCTTTCGGTAATGGATTTGATTTGGCATCCGAATTTCTCCCCTTTAGCGGCTCAAATATTGCCTTAACGTTTTCGCGTCCTTTTGGAATTGCTTTTCGCTGTCGCCTTTTACGAATTCCATAATCCAAAACGGCTCTGCACCGCTTTCCTTGATGATTTCGATATATTGCTTCCAGCGACGACCGCCCCAAAACAGGGGATAGCGCACGCCGTATTTGTTCCAGGAAAACACATGCACACAAATGAGATAAGGTAAAACTGCTCTTAAATTGTCTAAATCCGTTTTGTCGGTAAAGGGCTGCCAGTAGGTTTTCACGTTGTCGCAGGCAACCGCCTTTAAAAAGCGCAAGGAGCTTTCGCCGGAGTCATTATAGGTGTTGTGGTGAAACTCAAAGGCGAGGGTAATGTCTTTTTCTGCGGCAAGCGCGGCAAGACGTTTTGTTTCCTCTACCATTGCGTTAAATTCTGCTTCACTCGTTTTGGCAGAGGACTTCGTGCCCATCCAAAGACGAATAACCTTTGCACCGAGTGCCGCAGCTGTTTCCAAAACCGCCGGAAATTCGGCTTCGTCGGTTTCCAAAAGCTTAAAATAACTGCCGAGGGAATGCGCCTTTATGCCAAATTCCTCTTGCAAGCGGAGGGCTTCGCCCAGTGCCTCGCGGTCTGTCGGCGGCACGTGCACATCGCCGCCCCATTCTAAAAAGCCGATGCCGTTGGCTTTGGCAATTTCACAAACCTCGCGGCGGGATTTCTGCCGAAAGGTGACCGTTGTAAACCCTAAATTTTCCATGGAAAATCTCCTTATGCCATTGTTTTGAGCATGGCTTCTGTCACTTCATAGCGAAGTGCTTCGCCGTTTTCCAGACGTTTGGCTTCTTCATACATATACTGTGCCATGCGCACCACTTCTCTGCCGTTACTGCCGGCAATGTGCGGCGTTAACAAAATATTTTTGCAGCGATGCAGTCTGCCGAACGGAGAGGCAGGCTCTGGATAGGTGACGTCCAAGAGTGCGGTTCTGGTTTTCACCTTTCGCATCGCCTTCACAAGTCCTTTTTCATCGACCTGTCTGCCGCGACCGGTGTTGATGAAGGTGGCGTAGGGCTTCATGCGTGCAAATAAATCGCCGCTCAATATGCCTGTTAGCTCCTCCTTGTTGGCAAGGTGATTGGTAATAATATCACATTCACTGAAGATTTCTTCTAAAGAGGCTTCCTTTAAATGGAGATGCTCAGCCACTTCCTTTGGCAAAAACGGGTCGAAATAATAAAGCTCCACGTCATTGCTCTGTAATTTTTCGGCAACGGCTCTGCCGATTGTACCGACACCTAAAATACCGATTTTGGTTTGATACATACCGCCGCATTTGTCGGAATACAGAAAGCTCAGCCAGCGTTTAAAGCGGCAGCTTCTGGCGGCTCTAAAATAGCCCTTGGATGCCAAAAGAATCTGCGCATAGGTGAATTCCGCTACGGGAACAGCGTTGGCGGAAAAGGCACTGCAAACACGAATGCCGCTTTCTAAAAAGGGCTGTGCAAAATCCTGCACCGAGCCCGCCGCGTAAAATATGGCTTCCACATTCGGGAAAAAGGTCTTGATTTCATCCTTTGTAAATTTCTCCATTCCCCAAGTAGAGAAAATATAGTTGGCATCTTTCGCAAGGTTCGGGTCAGCTTGCAGTTTTTTCTTTGTGAGCACCTGCTTCTGCGTTACGTGAAAGGCTTCTCCGATTTTCTGCCGCATATCGGGCGGATAAACTCTTTCCGCCTGCTTTTTATTAGCAGTTAAAAAAACAGCACGTTTTCTTTCGTCCATGGGAATCCCTCTCTTTGGATAGGTTAAAAATTAGAATTTTGCAAAATGCAGGGTTTCGCCGCCCTGCAAGGTAATTTTCTTTGTAGCATCTAACTGTTTGTTGTTTCCTAAATGCGAAAGGTCATTGCAAAGGGTAAAGGCGGCATCTTTCGTTGCTGTGATTTCCACTTCCGTGATTTCGCCGTTTCTAAGCTTTGCAGAAACTAGCAAACCGCCCCAAGCGCGGAATGTTTTGAATTCGGCTCTGCGCCAGTCCTTCGGCACAGCAGGGAAAAGATAAAGCTTTTCGTTTTCGCTGTACAAAAGCATATCCTGCAAGGCATCTGTTGCAAGAAAGTTGCCCTCTAAGGTAAAGGGACGGTATTTCAGCACCATTTTACAGCAAAGCTTTTTATAGTCGCCATTCAAATGAAAGCCATTTTGTGAGCAGGTGTATTTGTAGAAGTTATGTAGCTCCTTAGCGGCTTTTTCGCCCTGCCCCTGTGCGATGTATAATTCCGCCATCCAACCGATGGAATACCCTGTCCACATGGCTCTGCCGTAGCGCTCGAGCTGTTTTACCGTTGCATCAATCACGGTCTTGTTTTCGTCTGTGGAATACTCTAATGTCTTGAGCGGATAAATCGACATGCAGTGCGAATGATGCCGGTGGGAGGTCTTGAGGGACTCCTTGGGGCTGAGCATCAGCTGATTTTTACGGTTCACCGCGAGCGGTTCGAATTTTTCCAAAACTGCTTCCCAGTGCTTTGCGGTGTCCTCTTTACCCATTTCACGGCTCAAGGTAATCATATCGGCACAAAATGCACGCATCAGTGCCAAATCGTAGTTGGTATTCGGCTTCATCCAAGCGGAGAAGCGATTGTCATGCATCTCGGGCGAAGCGGAAAGCGGAAGCTTGTAAACTCCATTTTTCTCTTCCAAAATCGAGAGCAAAAATTCGCCAGTTTCCTCTAAAAACGCATAGATTTTCGGAAGATAGGCTTCATCCTTAGTAAAATAATAATAACGCGCCATAATGCGGCAAAGCCAAAGGTGATTGGTCGGCGCAGTGGTATATTGCACCCAGCCGCCGAGCGCATAGCCCCTAATATCCATAACCGCTGGGAGACAAAGTCCCTTAGCCCCGTAGAACGTGCGCGCAAAATCCCGTGCATGGTCGGTCAGACTGAGAAGATAGTCAATGAAGCATTCACCTTCATGCAGGTGGTTGGCTTTTAAGTAGCTGGTATAGGACATCTGCGTGTTTAAATCGTTGTGGTAGTCGCCCTTCCAAGGCGGCACCTGTCCATTGTCCGCTGTCCAAACGCCTTGTAACGGCATGGGGAAGTGGCCCTTTCGGCTACAGGAGGCTAAAAGGTAATTGTTTAAATACCACTGTTGTTCCAAAAGCTCGTCGTCAATGGAAACAGAGCTTTTCGCCCAGTAATTGGCCCACCATGCCTTGTGGTTGGCAAAGGCTTTTTCGTAGCCGCCTTGCAAAGCGGATGTTAAAAGCGCCTTGTCACGCTCGATGAAATCGGCTGTCTCCTCAAAAGAAACTGTGTAGGCAAGGAGCGTTTTACCGTCCGCTTCCTTTTTAGCCGCTGTAATGCCGTAAAAACTGTCGGTGGTCTGCTGCATAAAATAGGTGAATTCTACCCCGTCCTCGCTTTCCGATTTGCAAATCGGCAGGGGGTAGATAATGGATTTTAAACTCTGATCAATGCCGCCGGAGAGAACTTTGTGCGGTCTGTCCTGCGGTGTAGCAAAGGCAGGATTTTCCACGCGGAACTGCACGCCGGTTTTCTGCACTTCGATGAGACCGAGCGGTGCTTTGGCGTGAATAAATGCGCGAAGCTTGGTTTCGCCGACCGTGAGCGTGGCCTCTGCCGTTAAGAAATCAAGGTGTGAAACCACATTGCCCGTCAGCCCTAAATCTAAGATGAGCTTACCGGTGGGGAGCTTGGTGGGCAGGGGCTTGTGATAGCATTTTTCATACTTTTCACGAAGCTTTCTTTTTTTGCGGCGGTGAACTAAGTCTTGCACGTTCTGATATGTAAAATTCTCTTGTAGTTCTGGAGAGTCGGAGCAGTCCCAAATATCGCATTTGTCTAAGCTGAAGCGAAGCTTTTGCGGTGCGTTCCAAATCAAACAGCCGATATCGCCGTTTCCGAGCGGAATGGCCTCGTCCCAGGCGGTCACTGTCTTTTGGAAAGTCAAAGATTTTGTATCCATCTTTCTGATCCTTTCAAAGAGAATTTGAGTACTAGTACGATGGTATCACAATTTCTACACAAAGTAAATAGGAATTGCGGGCAGAAAGTATACAATTTTTAACACATTCCACAATTTTTATTTCTTTTTGTATGCTTTTTACTGTTTTTTGAAAAAACAAAAAAATACAGCCGCATTTTTGCAGCTGTATTTTTATTTTGTATGAGCTTTTTAGGCGTCTTACTCTGCTTCTTTCCTGTAATCGGCATATAAGGTTACCGTGCCGTTAAAATCGGCATAGTCGAGCATAATATAATTTCCACCGCCCTGCATTTTCAAAATCGTCTCAAACGAGCCGTCCTCGTTTACGGGGATTTCTTGCTTCTTTTCTCCGAGACGAACCGAAAGGGTAGCTTTTCCGCTTTCGGTTTTCAGTGTACCGTGCAGGAAAACGATGCGTTCTTTTAAAGAACCACCACCGAAAATGACCTCTCTGCCGTTAGCCTTTTCACAGGTGGCAAGGTAACTGCCGACATAAGCATCTTCGCTTAAATGCCGCTCACCCTGTAGCTTTTTGTCCTCAGAAACCTGCGTTTTGCCGCAGGCTTCCACGAATTTCTCATAAACATTTAAGACTTTTTGCGGGTCAGGTTCTTTCTTTTGGCATGCTGTAAAGCCGAATAAAAGACAAAGAATCAGCAGTAAAGAAATCATCTTTTTCATAACGTTACCTCTTTACAATACGGTAATAGGTTCTCGCCGTGATGAAATATACCGCCACATAGAATGCGGCGAATACAAGATAAGAAACTAAACTTGCGCCGAAGAAAAGAGAGGTTTTCATAAGTCCCAAGGATTTTAAAAGGGTATTTAAAATCGGGAAAGCTACGCTTAAATGTAAGCCCGCAAAGAGAAGTGGCAGGAAAAAGACGGTTAAAACCTGCGAATGAATCGTTTTCTTGACTTCCTGTTCGCTCATGCCGACCTTTTGCAAAATGTGGAAACGTTCCTTGTCCTCATAGCCCTCGGAAATCTGTTTATAATACACAATCAAAACCGTTGCCATGGTAAAGAGCAATCCTAAGAAAATACCGATGAAGAAGAGTCCACCGAAGAGACCTGTAAAGGAAGCTCGTTCAGCCAGCCTGCTTTCACAGGTAAAGGCATAATCGTCAAAGAGCGGGCGAATGACAGGGCGGAAGTTGTTCTGTGCCTCGTCGTTTGCCGAGGTGTTAAAGCCGTAATAAAATTTGTATTCCGAAGCCATAGGGCCATAGGCATCCTTTTGGAGATCATAGAGCTTTTCAAAATCGGACTCTGTGCAAACGAGGTACAGACAGTCCGCAATATTGGAAGCCGCATCGCCATTATCGGGATAAACCGAGATATGCTCCTTGACGCGGTAAGAATTGCCTAAAATATCGACAGTCGGTGCATTCCATTCCAAACGCTTGGTGCGAACGAGTAGTTCCCCGTCCTGCAGAGTTTTGCATTCACCGGTCGCACGGTTATAATCCTGAATCGGCACAAGCATTAAAAGGGATTGTGTCATATAGTCTGTGTCTGCCACAAATTCGTCGCCCTTTTTTGCGGCGGCAAAATTCAAATAGTGATAGGAAATTTCCTTTTCTACAGGGAGCTTTTCGCCTTCCTGCAATTCATGGAGCTTAGAAATCAATTCTTCCTGCCGCTCGGGGTCTGCTTCCGAGATTTCACAGTTGAAATCGTTGGGATAACGCTCCTGAAGCATATCTTCGAGACCCAGCATCAAAGAACCGGTGGAGGAAATCATCACAAGCACCATGGTCGAAAGAATACAAATGCTCGCAAGACCCACAGCGTTTTGCTTCATGCGGTACATAAGACCCGAAACACTGACGAAATGATTGGTTTTATAATAGTATTTCTTGTTTTTGCGAAGGAGCTTTAAAAGTGCAATACTGCCGGCGGTAAACAGCAAAAATGTGCCGAGAATCACGAGCAAAACTGCGACAAAGAAAGCGGGTATGGCCTTTAACGGATTTTCTGCTGTTAAGGCAATACCGTAGCCGCCGCCTAAAGCCAATACGCCCAAAACAGCTAAAACCCATTTGGCTTTCGGTTCTTTTTCACCGGCTTTGCCCTCTCTTAAAAGCTCTGCCGGATTCAAAACGTGCAAGGTCCAAACCGTTTTTACGAAAATCAAAACGTTAAGGATAACGTAAAGCAAAAGCACGTGCACAATCGCCGGGGGAGCTATGAAAAAGCCAAGCGTGACATCATTGTGCAGGAATTTGGAAATGACCAAAAAGCTGACTTTGTCGAGCGCAAGACCGAGAACAAGACCGCCCGAAACGGTGATTAAAAAGCTGTATAAGGCTTCAAACGCCAGCATTCTTGCAATGTGATGCTTACCCATGCCGAGGGTGTTTAAAAGGGCAAATTCTTTTTTGCGCTGTTTCATTAAAAAACTGCTGGTGTAAAAGAGTAAAACAATAATGAAAATAGCGGAAACATCGCCGCCCATTTGTAAAATGGAATGAATCGCCCCGCCGCCGAAGCCCTCTCGAATGCTCGGATTTAAGGCGAGAGAACGTAAAATATAATAAACCGCGGCGCAAAAGATACCAGAAATTAAATAAGGCACATAGGTTTTGCTATTCTTTTTCAGGTTGCTTGCGGCAAGCTTCGGATAGAAGAAAAAGGAATTACGCATTTTCTTCACCGCCTGCCATGAGAAGGGTCAGCGCATCGGAGATTTTCTGAAACTGTTCCTCCTTACTGCTGTTCCCTTTATAAATCTGATGAAAAATCGTGCCGTCCTTGATAAAGAGCACACGGCCGGCGTGGCTTGCCGCTTTTACGGAGTGGGTGACCATTAAAATCGTCTGCCCGGTTTTGTTGACTTCATCAAAGATTTTTAAAAGACTTTCCGAGGATTTGGAGTCAAGCGCACCGGTCGGCTCGTCGGCAAGCAGGAGCTTCGGCTCTGTGATGAGTGCTCTCGCGACCGCGACGCGTTGCTTTTGACCGCCCGAAACTTCATAGGGATATTTGTCTAAAAGTTCGCTAATGCCGAGACGTTTCGCAATCGGCTCGATTTTCTCCTGCATGGTTTCGTAGCTTTCGCCCGACAATACCAAAGGCAAAAAGATATTGTCCTTTAACGAGAACGTGTCTAACAGGTTAAAATCCTGAAAAACAAAGCCTAAGTTCTTGCGGCGAAATGCAGAAATTTTCTTTTCGGAAATTCCCGAAAGACTTTTTCCGTCTAATAAAACTTCGCCTTTTGTGGGTCGATCGAGCGATGCCAAAATATTGAGCAGGGTGGTTTTACCGGAACCGGATTCACCCATAATCGCGACATATTCGCCGGGTTCTACACTGAAAGACACATCGGTAAGGGCCTTCACTTGATTTCCGCCGAAACGGGTTGTGTAAATTTTTTCTAAGCATTTTGCTTCTAAAATTGCCATAATCGGACCTCCTTTAGATTGTGTCTTTAGTATAACAAAGCCGCCGAAAAATCGACATTCAATCGTGTGACATTTCAGCGGCTCATGTGACATTTTTGTAAGATGGATTATTCTGTTTCTAAGCGGTCGGTTTTTAAATCTATCGAAATTTCCGTGCCGACACCGACCTTCGATGTGGCAGAAAGCCTAAGAGAAAGCTTTTTTGCCGTCTCCTCACAAAGATAAAGCCCCAGTCCCGTAGCTTTTTTGTCGGCTCTGCCGTTATAGCCTGTAAAGCCCTTTTCAAAAATTCTAGGCAAATCCTCCGGTGCAATTCCGATACCTGTATCTGTAATTTTCAAAACAGCATCCTTCGTTACCGTAATGGAAATACTGCCAGTTTTCGTGTATTTTAGCGCATTCGAAAGAATCTGCTCTACCATAAAGGCAAGCCATTTTTCATCGGTCAAAACTTTTATATTTGTCGGCTCGTAAAGCAGGGCAATCTTCTTTTCGATAAACTGTGGCGCGTATTTATGAATGACTTCTTTTAAAATGCTGTCTAAAGCACATTCTTTAAACACGAAATCCGAAGAAGAACTGCCAAGACGCAAATACGAAAGCACCATTTCGACATATTGCTCAATGCGAAATACCTCTAACAGCATTTGGCGATTTTCCTTGGTATCCTCTTTCTGTAGCTGCATTTTGAGTACGGCAATGGGTGTTTTGATTTGATGCACCCAGGTGGAATAAAAATCTATAGCACTTTGCTCACGGTCGCTACTTTCGGTCATAGAACGGTTTAAAAGCGCTTGCAAATCGAGAATAATTTCCTTTAAATCCGCTTCGCAAAGTGTGTCGGCTTTCGGAAAACTAGGGGAGAGAAGCAGCAGATTTTGCCGTTCGGTTTCGAGGGCTTTGTGCTTTTTAAAAAACTTAAAAAGGCCAATGCCCTTTATAATGCAAAAAAGCAGAAGGCAAAGCGCACTCGCATAAAGCACCGCTTCCATTTCTATGCGATACAGATAAAAAATCACATAAAATATCGCAAGAAAAGCGAAAAGAAGCAGAAAGTCTTTGCCGTTTTCTTTCCAATATAATTTAAACAGGCTTCGTTTTTCCATGATGTCGTCCTTATAAAATAATATAGCCGCTGCCGACCTTCGTGGTAATGAAATCGCACAGCCCGATGTTCTGGAGCTTCTTTCTCAGGCGGTTTACATTGACTGTCAGCGTGTTTTCTTCGACATACATATCCATTTGCCAAAGCTTCGTCATCAGCGTTTCGCGGCTGACGATTTTGCCCTTGTTTTCCATAAGTGTTTGTAAAATCTTAAATTCGTTTTTGGTTAGCTCCAAGCGTTCTTCCCCAAAGCTCAGTGTGCCGTCGTTTAAATTGAGAATCGCACCCTTGTGCTCCAAAACAGGAATTTGATTTGCCATGTCATAGGTGCGCCGAAGCAGTGCACCGATTTTCGCAGTTAATACGTCTAAATCCACAGGCTTTGCAATAAAATCGTCACCGCCCATTTGCATGGCAGTCACAATATTTAAATTATCCGAAGCGGAAGAAAGAAAAACAATCGGTACATTAGATGTCTTGCGGATTTCACTGCACCAGTGATAACCGTTATAAAACGGCAGCATAATATCCAGCAGTACAAGATGTGGTGCAAATTCCTGAAAGGATTTTAAAACATTTTGAAAATCCGCAACCAAAGCGGTCTCGTAGCCCAAAACCGCAATCTGTTCCTGCATCGCCGCCGCTAAGGAAGCATCATCTTCAATAATCAGAATTTTATACATAGCCGTTCTCCTAAAATAATCTCTTTTCTTATTTTAACATGGGATTTTGCTTTTGCAATACGCAAATTTGTTGTAAGACAGAAAAACTTTTTTGAAAGCTTTTTAAAAAGATTTTTAATGATTTGGAGGTAAAAGATAGTATGCTTTATGAAAACAGATAATCAGAAATAATCAAACACTGCTTAAAGAAATAAAAATAAGCTCACACTAGGTAAGAGGTGAGCTTATGACAAAATTTATAAAATGTTTTTTGCTTATTGGAATTGGTCTTGTAATGGCTATATTTGGATATCCTTTTTTGCATGAATGCGGTCATTGCCTGTTTGCTTGGGCTTGCGGTGCGGAAATTATAGAGTTTCATATTACACCCATTCCCAATATATTGTGCAATTTGAAAAATATGAATACATGGCAAATTCTATGGATTGGCAGCGGCGGAATACTGTTTCCATTCATTCTATCTGTTTTATGGCATCCGAAAAATTTCTATTTTTGGTATGCAAATTTTATTTCTAAAGGAATTAGCTTTTTAGCGGCGGCTATTTCGATGATTGCTGTTATTTTATTTCAGGTCGATCAGCCGATGAGTCATGAAGATATGACCGTAATTCTAGAAAATGCTCCGGAACTTTGGCAGACTTTAATTGGAGGCTGTGCTCTTATAGAAGCCCTCTTACTAATTTCTATGATTCAATCTAAGCCGCTACAGCAGATTGAAAACTTTGCAAAATTTTAAGTTTCTAAAAATTTTATACGTTTGTCTTCTGCTAGCGTACTGTATTTTTAAACCTTTTGTGCTATGATATATTTACAAGAAAATAATAATGTATACAGAAGGGTTAGAAATCCTGTTTTGTTACGTAGAACTAAAGCTTCATAACGTGAAAAATTCACGAAATTTTCACGATCATGATACTTAATTGTAGCATGCAGAGTTTATTTTTTCAATACGCTATGAACATATTGAAAAAATTTGTCACTTTGTTATATAAATGTTGATTTTTTTGTTTGTATTGGCAATAATTTGTATCTTTTGAATGCTGAAAAATTTCTATTAGGTGTCAAATAAGAAGTCTACCCTTTACTAAAATGCATGTATACGAAAGAAAAAGGTTACTGGCTATGTCAAAAAAAGGAATTAATATTCATAAAAGAAAAGATGGGCGCTGGGAAGGCAGATACCCTAAAGGCAGAAAAACGGATGGTTCTCTGCAATATGGATATATATATGGAAAAACCTATACAGAAACCAAACAAAAGTTGTTAGATGCGGCTACAAATACAATGCAAAACACAAGTGCGTCTCCAAAAGATAAACTTCGATTTTGTGAGATTTTATCCATGTGGATGCAACATAATAAAGTGCGGCAAAAAGGCAGTACAATTGTAAAATATCAATTTATAATTGATAATCACATTTTACCGGAGCTTGGAGCTATATATGTCTCTCAAATTACAGCTACACTTATTAACAGTTTCTTGCAAAAAAAACTGGAGTTCGGTAGAATGGACAAAATGGGAGGTCTTTCACCTTCTTATGTCAGCACGATTACAATTATTCTTCGTTCTGCTATTCAATTTGCAATAGATGAGGGGCTGTGTTTGCCGCTTAAATCAGAAATCTACAAACCATGCCCGCAAAAACCAGAACTGTCTATTTTAAATATTGAAGACCAAAAAGCGCTGGAGAGCTATGCTTCTACAAATCTTTCTTCAGAAAAAATCGGTGTTATGTTGTCGCTTCATACAGGCATGCGCATAGGAGAAGTTTGTGCCTTATCTTGGAATGACGTAGATTTAAAATCTAAAGTGTTACATGTTCGACATACAATTTCGCGGATTCAGGATGTTTCGGAAAGCATGAAAAAAACACGTTTGATTTTAGACACACCAAAAACAAAATCCTCTGTGCGAGATATTCCGATAGATAATATTTTATGGGGTATTTTGACAGAAGCGAAACGCAATGCCAAATCCCGCTATGTTCTCTCAAATACAGATCAATTTGTGAGCCCGAGAACTTTGGAATATAGATATCATAGATTATTGAATATATGTGGTATTCCGCCGGTAAACTATCATGCACTACGGCATACTTTTGCAACACGATGCATTGAAGCGGGTGTGGATGTTAAATCTTTAAGCGAAATGCTCGGCCATGCAAATGTTTCCATTACTTTGGAAACATATGTACATTCCTCTATGCAGTTAAAACGCACACAATTAAAAAAATTAGAAACACTTTTTGTATAAAATAAAGTGTCAATATCGTTGTCAAAAGGCTTAAAAAAGCATGATTTATCCGTGCTTTTTTAAGCCTTTTTCGTAGAAGCTTTAGTTCTACGTAAAAAGTGAATCTTTAGTTGTAATCCAAGGGAAAATAGTTCTGTTTCTATAAACAGACTTTCCAGTGTATTTTGTAAGCATACACTATAATTGTTTATAATTTATGAATTCGAAAATAAAAAGCAAAATTTTGGGGTATTACGCAGAAATGATTATTTCTCGTTCTTTATATAAAGGAAATTCTGATTATCGACAGAGGAGATATGAAAATGAAAATTAAACTGGCTATACTGGATTCGGACCAAACGTATCAAAACAGAATAGTTTCTACTTTTAATATAAAGTATGCCGATAAACTAGAAATTTATTCGTTTACAGATGTACAGGTAGCTTTGGATACCATTAAGAAATCCCGAATCAACGTTTTGGTTGCAAGTGAAACTGTGGATTTAGATGTTTCGGCGTTTCCTTCTAATTGTGCCTTTGCGTATTTTGTGAATTCTTCGGATATTGCTTCTTATAAGGAACAACCAGCAATTTGCAAATATCAAAAAGCGGATTTGATTTATAAACAAATTTTAAGCATATATGCTGAAAAAGCCGGAAGCTTTTCTAAGTTGGCTTTTGGGGAAGAAAACACAGCGGTGCTTGCTTTTACATCTCCTTGTGGCGGAACAGGAACCTCTACTGTGGCTGCGGCTTGTGCTGTTTATTATGCAAAGCGAGGCAAAAAAACATTATATTTGAATTTAGAAAAATTTGGTTCTGCAGATCCATTTTTTGCTGCAGAAGGGCAATTCAATATGAGCGATGTCATCTTTGCTTTAAAAATGAAAAAGAGTAACCTTTCCATGAAATTAGAAAGTTGCGTAAAGCAGGATAGCAGAGGCGTTTATTTTTATTCTCAGCCGCAATATGCTTTAGATATGTGCTCTTTGAGTGGAGAAGACATTTTAACTTTAATTTCTGAAATTAAAGTTACTGGTGAATATGATTACATTATTTTAGATGTTGATTTCAGCTTAGAAAAGGATACAACAGAAATTCTACAGCAGGCCAAAACGCTTGTGTTCGTGTCAGACGGTTCCGAAATTTCCAATCTGAAAATAGAAAGAGCCTATACAGCTATGGCTTCTATGGACGAAGCACAAGCAACTTCTCTTTCTAATCGAATCGTAATGATTTATAACAAATTCAGTAATAAGATCGGAAAATCACTTACCTTAGAAGGGGTTAAAACTTTGGGCGGTGCGCCGAGATATGAACATGCAACTACGCAGCAAGTTCTCGAGCAACTTTCCGATAATCCGTTATTTGATGCATTAAGCTAAGGGGGCCGAGTATCTTGACGTTCGAACAAGAAGAACAGCTTGTAAAAGAAACGAAACAATACATAACCGAAAATTTGCCTTTGAGCAAAATGGAAGATGAGGAACTCGAAAAGGCTGTTGAAGAAATCGTTTTTCAAAAAATCGGCAACCAATATTGTTCTATGGAACAAAGAGTGGACCTGGTACAGCAGGTATATAGCTCTATTCGTGGCTTTGGATTGCTGGACACTATTATCAATGATGATACGATTACGGAAGTTATGATTAACGGCCCAAAAAATATTTTTATTGAACAGAACGGACATTTATTTAAGCTGGATAAACAATTTGAAAGTCAACGTCGATTAGAAGATATTATTCAAAGAATCGTTGGTCTATCTGGTCGAGAAGTAAATCAGGCGAATCCGATTTGTGATACCAGATTGCCTGATGGTTCTCGTGTGAATGTGGTTTTGCCGCCTATCGCCCTTTGCGGACCGACGGTAACTATCAGAAAGTTTTCTAAGACACCCATGACGATGGAAAAGCTTATAGAGTATGGTTCTTTAACGCAAGAAATCGCCGACAAATTAGCTTTGCTGGTAAAAGCAAAATATAACATATTCGTCAGCGGAGGAACTGGCAGCGGTAAAACAACCTTCTTAAATGCTTTGTCTAATTTCATTCCGAAGGACGAACGAGTCATCACAATTGAAGATTCTGCGGAGCTGCAACTTGAAAATATTGACAACCTTGTCAGCTTGGAAACCAGAAATGCCAATGCTTCTGGTGCAGGCCAGATTACCATTCGGGAATTGATAAAATCTTCACTTCGAATGAGACCGGAACGTATTATAGTCGGCGAAGTGCGTGGCAGTGAGGCGCTGGATATGTTGCAGGCTATGAATACCGGTCATGATGGATCGCTTTCTACCGGCCACGCAAATTCTCCGGAAGATATGCTGAGCCGACTGGAAACCATGGTATTGCAAGGTGCGACAGGATTACCTTTAGATGCTATCCGACAGCAAATTGCTTCCGGCGTCGATATTATTATCCATTTATCTCGTCTTCGTGATAAATCTAGAAAGACCATGGAAATCACTGAAATCGTCGGCTATAAAGACGGAAAAATTCTTTTGAATCCTTTGTACCAATTTGTTGAAGATGAAAACAGCACATTAGAGAAAGTGTCTGGTTCTTTAAAAAGAACAGAAAATAAAATGCAAAATACGTTTAAACTTCAACTGGCGGGAGTGGAGGCGGAAATTTGAGATGAAGAAGAAAGAGAAAAAACAGGTTGAGCTAGAACCGGAATTTTACACTTCGGCAACCAATGAACAGGTTTTAAATTATCGTGTCTATTACATGAAGAAATCTGAAAAAATCCTTACATTTTTATTTGCTTTTGTGATTGGCTTTTTCGTTGGATATCTGTTCTATGGCGGTATAGGAAAAGATGAATTTGGTCAGCCGACAACGATTACCTGGATTTTAAATCTTTTAATTCCGTGCACGGTAGGGGCAATTGCCGGAAAATTGTTTTTACCGATTCGTGTGAAATCTATTCTGGAAAAACGCAAAAAGGAATTGAATCATCAATTCCGAGATATGCTAGATGCTTTAACTACCTCTCTTGGAACCGGAAAAAATGTAACGGATGCATTTATTTCAACCTATAATGATTTAAAAATCCAATATGATGAAGATACCTATATTCTACATGAATTGGAAGTCCTGATTTCCGGTATAAACAATAACATACCGATTGAAGATATGTTGGAAGATTTTGGAATCAGAAGCGATAATGACGATATTAAAAGTTTTGCGAATGTGTTTCAAATCAGTTACCGTAAAGGCGGAAATATCAAAGAAATTATCCGAAATACACACAGCATTTTAAATGACAAAATGGAAATTCGAGAGGATATTGAAACGCTGGTAACTTCTAACAAGTTGGAGCAGAATATTATGGCGGTTATGCCCATTGCGATTGTCGGTGTAATCAAAATGATGAGTCCGGAATTTGCAGCAAACTTTGTTACACCGATAGGTCTTCTGTCTACGACAATTTCTCTAGCTATTTTTGGAGCAGCATATTATATCGGAAAACAGATTTTGAAAATTGCAATTTAAGGGGGATTACAGTGGCAGGTACAGATATTTTAAATTTAATAATGATTATACTTGGACTGGCGGCTTTAATCCTTTGGATGGTGATTTATTCTAAGTCAAAAGAATACAACACGATGTTTGAGGTCTTGGATGAAAAAGAATTTCCCCTAAAAGAAGTATATGGGTTTGGCATGGTTGTTTTAGAAAAAATCAAATACAGCTATAAAACCAAAAAAGATCGAAAGCTACGTCAATCCCTGGAGGTCCTCTACGGCGAAAAATATGCGGATTATTATTTGCGTGTTATTCATGCCCAGCAAATTACCATTGCTTCTTTGCTGTTTGTTTTGTCTTTTGTATTTTATGGTTTAACTTCAGAAATAGCAGGCTTTTGCTTGGGACTTTTATTTACAGGTCTTTCCTATTATTATTTCGGAACTTTAACCCAAAAGAAAATCTTCAAACGCTCTGAGGAAATGTTAAATGATTTTTCAGAAGTTGTTTCCAAATTGGCTTTACTTACAAATGCCGGCATGATTTTAAAAGAAGCTTGGCAGGAAGTAGCTGCGGGTGGAGAAACAACCATTTATAAAGAAATGCAGACGGCTGTTAACGAGATGAACAACGGCGTATCGGAGGTAGATGCCATTTATAATTTCGGCTCCAGATGCATTATTCCCGAAATAAAGAAATTTACCGCAACCATTATTCAAGGCTTAACAAAGGGTAGCCAAGATCTTGTGGATATGCTCCAGGAGCAAAGCAGCGAGGTCTGGAAAATGAAAAAGCAACTGGTTCGTCGAGAAGGCGAGAAAGCGGCAAGTAAGTTGCTTTTACCAATCAGCATTATGTTTATTGGTATTTTAATTATGATTATTGTTCCAATTTTTACAAATATTGGAGCGGTATAAATATCAGCAATAGGAATAAGAGACAAGGGGGTGAATAGACAATGATGCAAGATTTAAATCTGCTCGGCTTAATGGTAGAGGCGAAACTCCGAAAGTTCTTTTATAATGAAGATGGCGAAGTGAACATCGTTGCTATCGTTATACTTATCGGCATTGCTGTAACTTTGGCTTTGGTTTTTAAAGATCAAATTACGAAATTACTTAATGATTTATTTGGCACAATCAATCAAAAAGCTACCAATGCAGTTGCTGGCTAAAGACAAAAATATGCAAGCGGAGTATACCTCCGCTTGCATATTCTGCATGAAAGAGAGGAATAAAGATGACAGGAAAGCCATGTATATACAATAAAGAAGACGGTGCCGTGCAGATCATTGAAGCAACGGTTGTATTTCCTATTATGTTTATTGTTCTCTTTTTCTTAATTTTTATGGGCAATGCTTTTTATGAAAAAGCGCAGGTAGAAAGCTTGATCCAAGAAAATGCTATCATCGGTGCAGCATATTGCGCAGACCCCTTTTTAGAAACCATGCAGAGTGGATCTGTGCCAACTTCTATAAAAAATGCGCCAGAGACGGAACCGTATCGCTATATTATAGGTGGTATGGATTCGGTTGAGGTAAAAATCAGAAACAGAATAAAAAATGAAATCAATAAACACGCCAATTCCTTCTTTAGGGACATGTACCCTAAATTGAAGGGCGCACCGAAGGTGCAATATCGCAGCCATGTAATTTATCCTACTTTTTCAGTAGAAGCGAAATATGTTATTCCGTTCCCGATTCGTTTCTTCGGCAAAGCGACGCCGCCGGTTTTGGAATTTACGGTTCGAGCGGAGGCACCGGTTAATGAAACAGCAGAATTTATTCGCAATACCGACATGGCAGTGGATTTGTTTTCACAAACAAAATTCGCAGGAAAAATTGATTCCTACTTTCAAAAGGCGAAGAATGTTTTAGACAGCTTTTCTAAAAAATAGCGATGGTATAAACAGGGGAGGATAGAAATGAATTTCATAAATAAAACAAAAGGCGCAGTTTCTGTTTTCTTGGTCATTATTTTGGTGCCTATGTTAACCATGTCTGCGCTGTTTGTAGATGCTAGTAAAGTGAAACTTGCTAAGTCTGTTGCAATTTCGGCGGGTGATTTAGCTTTAAATACGGCTTTAACAGATTATGATACAAAGCTTAAAGATTTATATGGCATTTTTGCAACCGCACAGGATACAGATGAACTCTTTGCTAAATTAGAAGATTACTATAAGTCTTCTATGATGTCCGTAGGGGTGGACAGCAATGCGGCGCAAAGCTATACCGATGAAATTATGGCGCAGTTGGGTCTTTTAAAATCTGACACATCTGCTTCGGATCTTTTGGGGATTCGGTTGGTAGAAGGCACTTTTTCGGTTGCCAAAATGCAAAATGCCAATTTAGCGAACAGTGTCATGCTGCAAAAACAGATTGTCAATTTTATGAAATATCGTTCACCGATTCAAACGGGTCTTAGTTTTATGTCGGCTCTCAAAAGCTTTTCGAGCTTAGCTGAGCAAACAGATTTGGTGGATAAACGTCAAGAATATTATACGGCTGAAAAAGATGTAATGACCAATCTGAAAAAAGCTTGGGAAAATATTAATGCGTATAACAACAACGTCTGTTCCAAAGAGAGCTTTTACCAGAGCCTTCAAAAAGATGTCAATAGCTATGAGGGCTTATACAGAGATGAAATCCATAATAAAACCGTTATGGATTTGTACGAAGCACAGGATGCTGCAATTTATACATGGAAAAGAGTGGAGAACCTACAGAAAACCGTTCAGCAGGCAGACGGCAGTGTGGATGTGAAAGTCTTAGGTTTGGTTGATTATAATACCTATGAAAAATACGGCCAAACTAACAAAAGATTTTATGAAGGGCATCCGCCTACCGTAAAAGATATTCAAGAGGATATAAAAAGCTTCTATAAATGGGCAGAAAAGTATACAGCGGCTGTTAATGCAATAAAAGGCAATGTCAACAATGCAAACAGCTATTACGATATTCAGTTTTTAGTGCAGAATAACAGAGGTAAGCTGGAAGAATTAGACAACGCTGCAAAAAATATAAATTATTATTATCAGCGATTGAAAAATGAACGAATTTGGATTGCTGATTATGTCGATGCGGATAATGTTACTGTTACGGCGGAGACGGTTTTGAATACCAATGTAAGTGCGAATGGGCAGACCCAAACCATTGAGAATTGGATCGGTATGCCGGGAGAAACGAAAACAATCGACCAAAGCTGCAGTAATTATTTATGGCAATATAACACGTATTCAAAAACCTTCGGAGAAATTTCCACAGCGGTTCTAAACTCTGGAAGAACCTCCACAGATGGTGTAAATGCCACGGCCTCTTCCATTTCGAATCGAGTCAGCGGTGCAAAAAACAATTTGAATGATGCTTCTGCACATTTAGATGCAGCCATTAAATATTTAAATGCCGCAAAAACTTCGGTCAGCTCCGGAGAACTTTCTACGGCAAAAGCCAACTGGAACAGTGCCGCCGATAGAATGAATCATACCTCTATGGGTAAGCAGGACAAGGCTGAACTTCTGGAAATCGGAAAATATTTGAATCCGGAAGAAATGGGGAAATTGATTCAGCGTTTGGAAAACATGAAAGCGCATATTTCCGAAAATATGACACAGTTAGACGGTTATAAATATTTCAGCTACAGTATTGCGAATATAGGCTCTTATGAAACGGTACATAATCTGCTTCGCGACAATGTCGGAGACGGTACATTAAAAGATGTCAATATTGACTTAGCTACTTTAAAGAACCAGTCCAATAATATGTTCCGCTGGGAAAATGGCAATTTGAATATTGCGTGGAACAATGCGCCCGGAACAGAAGTTAGTTTAACGAAAAACAAATTAAATTTCTATACCTATTTATATACGCACTTTGGCGGTTCTGAGGATACAGAAGGAAATACAACGAATAGTACTGCAGAGAAGAAAGAAGACGGCGAACAGTACTATGAGAATATCAAAAAAAATTCCGGCTCAAAAGCCAAAAATGATACGGAATCAAACGCCGGCAATAAACTAAAAGGCGAGGACATTTTCGGGAAGAAGCAACTTCCGTCGGAAGGCAAAGCAAAGTCGACCGGTGGTATTTCTGAGGTCAATACTGGAGACAATGCGGCAAAGGGTACTTCCGGTGGCTTGTCCGGATTTATGGGCGGAGCTTTAAATGAAATCTTAAAGCTTGGTACAGATGCCAGAGACAATATGTATATGGCAGATTATATTCTCGGCATGTTCAGCTATGATACCATCGAAACCGAATATAAGAAAAAAATGGGTGCAGATGCGAAGCTGGATCTGAAATCCTTAACTTTACAACCGATAAATCAGAATAACAATTTAGCATATGGCAGTGAAGTGGAATATATTCTTTACGGCAAAACAAACAAGGAAAATGTTTCCACAGCCTATACGACGATTTACGGAATTCGTTTGGCTTTTAACATGATTTATGGCTTTATGACGGCAGAAATCCGAGACACGGCTTTTGCTATGGCAACGCCGATTTCTGCTGCTACCTTAGGCGTAATTCCGGTACCGTTAATTCAAGCGGCTATTGTAATCGGTCTTTCCTGTATGGAGTCCGGTTTTGATATTGAGGATCTTAAAAACGGTAATGCCATTCCGCTGTTTAAAACCTCCAATACCTGGCGTGCTTCACCTACGGGACTTATGAAATACGCAAAAGATACGGCTAAAGACATGGTTAAAGATACAAGCAAAGCTGTAATTGACGCCACCAGTCAAAAGCTTTCTGAATATTTGGATATGACCGATGCGGAGCTCAGTGAAAATCTTGAGGCTAAGCAAGACGAAATTGCGGCGCATCTGACCACGGCGTTTGATAATACTGTGGGGAATGCTGCAAATGCTGCAATTCAGAAATTGACTACAGCGGCGAATGATGCTATCGAGCAGTTCTATGCTGGTACTTTGCACAGCACAGAAGAGATGGAAGCCTATGTGGCGGAAAAGCTGGATGCTTGGGCCAATGCCGAGGATTCCTCCAGCCTTGCCTCAACTGCCAAAAAAGAAGCCGTTAAAATTATTAAAGAGCAGTATATGGGATCTGTTATAGATGCTTTAAAGAAAAGCAAGGATGTAGCTCAGGGGAATGTGAATGAAGCGTCAGAGTCACTGAATAAAATTTTATCACGTATGAGAGTTGACATAACAGATATTGTAACTAACCAATGTGAGAATATTAGAATCTATAGAAAGAAAATGCTCAATGAAGTGAAAGCTTCTATGCAGGAAGGGGCAGAAAGCCTGAAAAATACCTTGAATAAACATATCGACGGTATTTTCGGAGAAACTGGATCCGACCCGAGCAAGGCACCGGATCAGACAGCAACAGCCACCCTCTTTTCCTTCCATTACAGTGACTATCTGCGGCTGTTCCTTTTGATAGGCCTTTTCACAAATCCGGATGCCGTAACCAAACGGACTGCGGATGTGATTCAGGTGAATATGATAAAGCAAGGCGACAAAGACTTCCGGATGGAAAACGCCGCCGTTTATGTGGAAATTCAGGCGACCATTCAAGTAAAGCCAACCTTGCTTGCTTTGCCGCTGTTTGCGGATGTCGAAAAAAATCCCAAAGATAAAACCGGTTGGTATACTATCCCGTACAAGGCTGTACGCGGTTATTAAAAGGAGAATACAATATGAAAAAAACTTTAAGCTTAGTTTTAGCCTTTCTCTTACTGTCGGCCTGCTTCACAGGTTGTGGCATGCAGGAACAAAAGCCTTCTCAGGAGGGAAGCGATTCGACGAAACAAACTACCGTAACAGAAAAGGTTGAAAAAGAAACAAACAGGAATAATAAGTTGAATTTTGAAACGGAAGTTTATGAGGTTCCAATGCAGAAAATTGTGATTGATATGCCTGGTGTGCCATATCATAGACAGGAAATCACTTTGTCAATGGGCTATTTTATTTATAATGAGCAGTGTATTTCTTTAACTGCCAATTATAGAAGTAAAGCAAAGAATTTAAAAGAAGCGCAAAAAGATTGTCTTAAGCAATATATTATAGACATAGAAAACTACGCCGATATTGACACCTTAACCGTTAATGAAGAAAAGAACGTTACAATTAACGGTATAGAGATGTATCGCTTTGAGGGCATCTTTAACTGTAAGCGAAATGCCGGAGACGGTACACATAAGCAATATGCAGTTGGTTATACCTTTATCATGGACGGTATACCGTGTAGCTTAATCGGTACCACTTTAACAAGACTTGGAGAACAGCCGGAATCTGTGGAAAAAGATATTGAAGCAAAAGTCGATGCTTTAATTCAGACTTTGAGAAGCGAAGAATAAAAACTAAAATCTATACAAGGGGGCGCATACGATGCAAAGAAAGAAAAAACGTGAAAATGGTGCGATAGTAATTGAAGCTACCATTTCTCTGTCCGCTTTTATGTTTGCAATTGTAACGGTATTAACCATTGTGAATATTTGTATCGTACAGGCCCGTATTACAAATGCGGTCAATTTGACAGCGAAAGAAATTTCGCAATACAGCTATTTATATTCGTTAACAGGTTTAAATGAAACCCAGCAGAACATGGTAGAAAGCGGTAAAAATAATACAGCAGAAGCCAAACAGGTTTTGCAGGATGTAAATTCTATTTATAATCAAATTGAAAAAATAGCCGGTCAAGCGCAGTCTTCAGATATTAGTATAGAGAGCGTGCAGGCCCAGTGGGAGGATATCAATTCTGCTATTTCACAGGGAAAATCCGTTGCTTTCCAAATTGAGGATCTTGCCAAAGATCCGAAAAAAATTATTTTCGGCGTGGCACAGCTGGCCGGAAGCGGAGCTATGGATTTTGCAAAATCTAAGCTAATAGCCGAGCCTTTAGCAAAAGTGCTGTGCAAAAAGCATTTGGTCGACAAAGAGCACGGCGATGTAGAAGCTTATTTGAAAGGACTGGGTGTCCAGCCAAAGGCAAACGGCTCTTATTTTGACGGTTTGGATTTTTCAAACTCCTATCTTTTTCCGAATGGTTCCAACGAAATTACAATCAGTGTCCGCTACAAGGTCAAAGTGATTGCTTTGTTGCCGGTCGATTTCTCTTTTACCTTCCACCAAACAGCGATTACACACGGATGGCTGGCCGGAGATACCAGCTACCGCAGCAACAAGGATGTTATTGAAAATAAAACGACCTGGACAGAGTTAACGGTACAGGAACGAGCCAATTTGATTCGACATAACGAAATGGATAAGCTCTTAAAGGAGAATTATTACAAGACCAAAGGTCTTACCGATGTGCCTTTGTATAACCCGAAAACAAAAGAATTCGTAATGATTTCTTCTATGAATCCTCTATATAGCGGACCGAATGAACCTACAAAAACACTGGAGGATGTCAGTCCGGAAGCGATTCAAAAGGCTATAGAAAGCCTATGCGGAAAAATTAAAAGCACAACAACGCGTGCCAATCCGGTACAAATTAAGATTGGTGATGAAGTACAGGAATATAGCACAAAAGGTGCTGAAAACAAAGTGGTTCTTGTTATTCCGGAAGATGAAGGATTAAAAGAGATTATACAGGCAGCTGTTGATCAGGCCAAGAAAAATGATGTTACGGTGGAAATTATCACTGGTTATGGTAATGGTGCAAATAAAACAGTGCAAGGAGAGACACAATGAATATTTTAATTGAATCCGTCGTGACACTTGCTGTTTTGGTTTACGGGTACATCCTTATGCACGCTTATGCACAGGAAAAGTCCTTGCGTTCTGTGGATTGGAAAAAACTCAAGCCGCAACACAAAGAGCAGATTATTTTTATTGTATTGAGCTTGTTGATTTGTATTGTCAGCCTGGTTTTACTTCATGTTTTCTATAAGGAAAATACACTGCTGCACAATCTCCGTCGACTTTCGCTCATTGCTTTTTTAATTCCCGTTGCAGCTATTGATTTTAAAATGCAGAAAATTCCGAACATGTTTATCGGTTCGGCACTTATTTTCAGAGTGGTTCTTTATGTTATTGAAGCTATTTTAAATTCTCAAGAAGCACTGTATGTCTTAAAAGATTGTGCTCTTGGGGCTTTGATTATCAGCTCGTTTTTCCTCTTGATTTCTCTCGTTGTTAAAAACAGCATTGGCATGGGCGATATTAAGCTGTTTATGGTAATGGGATTATATCAAGGCATGTGGGGAACTATGAATTCTGTTTTCTTTTCTTTGGTTGCATCTTTCTTCGTTTCCATTTTCTTGTTAATCACAAAAAAGAAAAACAAGAAAGATGCTATCCCGTTTGGACCGAGTATTTTAGTCGGTACTGTTGTGGGCGTAGCATTATCTGGTATGTAGGGGAGATATATAGATGAAAAATTACAGAAAAATATTGCCGATTGTTCTGGCGTTTTTAATGGTTCTTTCTTGGTATATGTTGATTTCTGATACAGTACAAAAAGAACGAGACTTTCGTAGCTATTTAAATGTGGCCCGAGAAAAAGCAGCGGTCGGCATTACCGTGTTAGCTGTGGATAATTATAAAAAAGCACTTGAGATTAAAGATGATCCGGATATTTATGTTGAAGTGGCCGACTATTATAAAAATATAGGCGATTCTTATAAATATATAGATTGGTGTGAGAATTTTTACGAATCTTATCCCACAGAGCCTAAAGCCGTTGATTGCGTGCTCGAAGCCTATTTAACAGACCAAGATTATGAATCCTGCTTTGATGTTATCACGGTTGCGGCTAAGCGAAACATAAAAACAAAATATTTAGCTGAAACAGAAAATCAGCTTCGATATCTCTACGAGCTGGATTATACCGGTTATGATGATGTAGCGGACATGTTCACAGGAAATAGATCTGCTGTCAATATTGAGGGCAAATGGGGCTATGTGGATATGTTTGGCAATAAAGCGGTTTCCTGTCAATTTGTGGAAGCCGGACCGTATATCCAGTCTGACTATGCACCGGTTAAAGCAGAAAATGGAGAAGCCTTTTTTATTGATTTAGAGGGCAATAAAATTTTAGCTACTAAGGAAGCCTTTGAAATTTTCGGCGGATATTCGAATGATTTGATTCCTGCCAAACAGGCAAACGGCAAATACACATATGTTGATGAATCTTTTAAATCCGTCTTCGGAGAGTATGATTATGCCTCGACTATGTATGATGGCGTGGCTGCTGTTTTAAATGGTACAGAGTGGCAAATCATTGACGAAAAAGGCAAGAATAAAGCCAAGCAGTCCTTTCAAGAGATTGTTATAGATCAAAGGGGAATTGCATATTTAAATGAAAGATTGTTTGTAAAACAAGGTGACGGCCAAATCATCATGGTGGACAGCTCCGGAAATCAAGTCGGTACACAAAGCTTTGAGGAAGCAAAGCTCTTTGCAAGCGAATCTTATGCGGCTGTTAAAGTTGATGGAAAATGGGGATTTGTAGATAAAAAAGGTACAATGCAAATAGAACCTCAATTTGACGAGGCTCGCTCTTTTAAAAACGGTTTAGCGGCCGTACGAGTACAGGACAAGTGGGGCTTTATTGATGAAGAAGGCACAATTTGTATTGAACCTGCATTTGATTCTGCAAAAGATTTTAATGCGAAAGGCGGCTGCTTTGTGAAAAACGGAGATCAATGGAACCTTTTGAAAATATACAGATTAAATCGGGAGGACTAAACATGGAAAAGAAAGACTTTTTAATTGAAAATCAAGGTACCAATACATATTTAATCTATAAAATTTCTCCGGAAGACCAGCTGGATACAATGAGCTTGGGGATGCTGACGAATAACAATATCCCCGGAATTGTGCAAACGTTGTTTACACAAATGGATGCACAGAAATACATTAAATATAATATTTCGGCGAAAAATTCAGCAACGCAGTTCTTTAGCGGTGTGGTGAATAAAACCAGATTGTTAGGCGTTTTCAGCAGTATTGTGAATGGATTACTGTCTGTAGAAGACTATATGTTAAATACAGATTCTATTTTGCTGGATTTGGATTATATTTTTGTAGATGTATCAACCAGTGAAGCCTCTCTGATTTACTTGCCGATTCTTGATTTACCTTGTGAAGGAAACAGAATCGGTGACTTCTTTAAGAAAATTATGTTTACAACACAGTTTGACCAAACGGAAAATTGTGATCATGTAGCGCAAATTATTAATTTCTTAAATAGCTCACCCGTATTTTCTTTGCCCGATTTTAAAGCATTATTGGATGCAATCCAAATTGGTGAAGTACAAAACAGCTTCCCGCCACAACAGAATCAGAACGTTGTATCTGCGGTAAAGCCTGTTCAGCCTGTTCAGCCCGTTCAGCCCGTTCGTCCTGTTCAGCCTGTTCAGCCTGTTCGTCCCGTTCAGCCTGTTCGTCCCGTTCAGCCCGTTCGTCCGGTACAGCCCGTTCGTCCGGTACAGCCCGTTCGTCCGGTACAGCCCGTTCGTCCGGTTCAACCCGTTCGTCCGGTACAGCCCGTTCGTCCGGTTCAACCCGTTCAGCCGACTCAGCCAATGGGCTCTGTACAAGGGAATATTCCACAGGCAGCGGAGCCGCCGAAGAAAAAAATGGGCTTGTTTAATTTACTTATGCACTACAGCAAGGAAAACGCCGAGCTCTATAAAGCACAAAAAGAAGAGCAGGCAAAAGGTGGAGTTGCTTCAAAACCTCAAATGCCACCAACCAATCAACCTCCGAAAAATCAGAATTTTGCAATTCCCGGACAAGCACCTACAGCACCGCCTAAGCCTATGGTGATGACGCCTCCGAAACAGGCTAACCCATCACCTACTCCGATTTCTGTTCCGAAGCCGACGCCGAGTCCGAGTCCTGTTCCGCAGCCGAGCAAACCCGCTATTATGAATTTTGGGGAAACAACAGTTTTAAACGCCGGAGCAGCGGGAGAAACAACGGTTCTCAATCCGAATATGCAAAATGCGAAACCTGTACAGCCGATCTTGATTCGTATAAAAACCGGAGAGCAGGTTCCGATTAATAAGCCTGTATTTCGTATTGGCAAAGAAAAAAGCTACGTAGATTATTTTATCAGTGATAATACTGCCATTAGCCGCAGTCATGCCAATATTATTGTTCGTGGAGACAAATATTTTATTGTGGATATGAACTCTACAAATCATACTTTTGTAAACGGTCAAATGATACGTAGCCAGCAAGAAGCGGAAGTGAACAGTGGGGATAAGATTCGTTTGGCAAATGAGAATTTTGAATTCAAAATCGTTTAAAACGAGAATTTCTCAAGGTTAATTAAAGTCTGATTTAGATTATATACAAATGCAGGGGGGATTTTCGTGAATTTTATTGTATCTGCTGTAACAGATATTGGAAATACAAAAGATACAAATCAAGACAGCTTTGTGATTCGCAGCTTTAACACATCACAAGGTCATATGGTTCTTGCGGTTCTTTGTGATGGAATGGGCGGCTTGGCTAAAGGTGAATTAGCTAGTGGCTCCTTAGTGCACGCTTTTGCACATTGGGCAGAAGAACGTTTGCCGATTTTATCAAAAGCTGAACTGAAAGACGTTGAAATAGCCGAAGAGTGGGCAGCTTTGGTAAGAGAATATAATGAAAAAATTAAACTGTACGGAAAAAAGAGTGCTATTCGTTTGGGTACTACTGTGACAGCCGTCCTTTTAACAGAAAATCAATATTATATTTTAAATGTAGGAGATACACGTGCTTACGAACTCAAAGACACGCTTTCTATTTTAACCAAAGACCAAACGGTTGTAGCCAGAGAAGTAGAGCAGGGAAATTTAACGCCGGAAGAAGCGTTAACAGATTCCAGAAGAAGTGTATTGCTTCAATGTGTCGGAGCTTCTGATGAAGTATATCCCGATTTCTTTGTCGGAAAAACAAGTTTGAATGCTGTTTATATGCTTTGCACAGACGGTTTTCGCCATGAAATCAGCGAAGAAGAGATTTATGCCTATTTAAATCCAAATAACATGCTGAATTCGGAAAATATGAAGCAAAACATGACAGCACTAATTGAAATAAACAAGCAAAGAAATGAACGAGATAATATTACAGTCCTTTCTATTAGAACATTTTAAAAGGGGCAGGGGGAAAGAATATTCATGTTAGAAATTGGTTCTACGATAGGCGGCACATATAAAATCTTAAACGAAATCGGACATGGCGGCATGAGTGTCGTATACATGGCGATCAATGAAAAGGCAAATAAAACATGGGCTGTAAAAGAAGTTCGTAAAGACGGCACAGTTGATTTTGCAGCAGTTAAACAAGGCCTCGTAGCGGAAACTAATATTTTAAAAAAGCTCAAGCATCCCAATCTGCCGAGCATTGTAAACATTTTAGATACGGATGAATCCTTCATTATTATTATGGATTATATTGAAGGTCATTCTCTTAAAAACACATTGGAAGAATACGGTGCTCAGCCACAGGAATATGTTGTGGAATGGGCCAAACAGCTTTGTGATGTTTTGATCTATTTGCATTCTCAGGAACCGGCGATTATTTATCGAGATATGAAACCGGCGAATATAATGCTAAAGCCGGATGGGAATATTACATTGATTGATTTCGGTACGGCACGTGAATTCAAAGAAAAAAATCTGGCAGATACAAGCTGCTTGGGTACACAAGGTTATGCGGCACCGGAACAATTCGGTGGCATGGGTCAAACAGATGGCAGAACGGATATATATGGATTGGGTGCGACTATGTACCATTTGGTTACTGGTTGCAATCCGGCTGAACCGCCTTATGAAATGTTGCCGATAAGGCAGATCAATCCGAGATTGTCGAGCGGCCTGGAAAAAATTATTTTGAAATGTACACAGCGTAATCCGGAAGATAGATATCAGTCGGCCGCTGAGTTGATGTATGCTTTAGATCATTATGAAGAAATAGATGATTTATACAGAAAAAAACAAAAGCGGAAATTAGGCGCTTTTATCACAATGGCTGCACTCGCTGTTGTATTTGCGGTTTCCGGTCTTTCTTTACAGTTGACCGCAGCCAAACAAGCGGCTAATACATATGCCAACAAGCTGGATGAAGCCTCAAAATCAACGCAATATGAAGAAAAGGTTCAGCTATATAAGGAATGCGTGGCTATTCCGGATCAAGCAGGAAAAAAAGAAGCCTATCTTGGTTTAATCGAAACTTTTAAAAAGAATGACTCTGTTTTTTCCGTTGAGGAAGCACAGCAGTTGGAAAAATTGATTAAAAGCAATAAGGATGTTTTGCAGAAGGATATTTCCAGTTATACAGAAATTTGCTTTGAAACCGGAAAGCTGTTTTGGTATTACTATGATTACGGTAAGGGCGCGGATACTCAGGTTACTAGAGCAAAAAGCTCTATTGAATGGTTTCAGGATGTTGTAAACAATGCGCCTCTTGGCTATGAACATTTGGGTATGGCGAAAGTTTATGCTAATATCGGTATTTTTTATCGCGATATTACAACCAATATTACCGAAGCAAATGATAAAGGAAAGTACAAGCCGTTATTCGAGAACTTGAACAATCTTTTAAATTCTGTAGCACAAGATGAAACGGAAAGCGAAATCGTTCGATTAGAATTGTTAGAGCTTTCTAGAAGTGCGCTTCAACAATATGCCACTAAATTTAAAATGGACGGCGTATCTCAGTCTGCTATGGAAGAAATGATTCGGTATATAGAAATCACCGTGCAATCTATCGAAACCAGTACAGACAAAACGCAAGAGCAAAAAGAGAAAACACTTTCTCTCATTGAGAGTACAAAAGCCACTATTGCGACAGCGTATGCAACAAACAAGGAGGAACAGTAAAAATGGGCGTAGAACTTTTACAAACGTTTTCCCTTGTAGCGTATATTTTGGCTGCTGTGTTTTTTGTTGTGGCAATTTTACTTTTCTTCTTGCTGGAGGTTCCAAAATTAATCGGAGACCTTTCCGGCAAAACGGCTAAAAAGGCGATTGAAGAAATCCGAAAGCAAAATGAACGTACAGGCGATAAGGTTTATAAACCCAGTGCGGTCAATGCAGCTCGAGGCGCTTTAACAGATAAAATTTCTCCTTCAGGTCATCTCCAAAAGCGGGATACAAGTTTAGGTGCAGCCGGCCAAACAGAAAAAATTGCAACCGAACAATTACAAAGCGAAGAAACAACGATACTTTGTTCAGAAGCAGAGGCGACCACTGTGTTAAGCCGCCTGACAGAAGAAACAACAGTACTGAATCCAAACGCCGAAGAAACTACAGTACTTAGCCAAACTGTTGAAGTGGAACAAGTAGATCAAAAAGATGTCGTGTTCACTTTAGAATCTGAAATCGATTTTACTTCAACCTCTGAAATCATCGAGTAAGGGAAAGGATGGTATATATTCAAAGTTTATTCCGAAAGCACAAATTGCTGTTTGTTTTATCCATGATATTTACCGGGCTTTCCTCTATTGCCATAGCTTTAATTTCGCTCTGTGTTATGTATCCTCGAAATCAGGCGTTGGCTTACAGTATTGCCGGTTTATTTTGGGTAAATTTACTGGTATCGCAAATTTTGTTTTGGTCGGCAAATGTGTTGCGACACCGTATAGAAGAGCAAATAAAAAAAGAAGGCAGGCGCCCGAGAAAGGCAAGAATCGGCGTGGTTTCTTTCTTTCAAAATAAAGAAAGCATGCTTTGCGATATAGCTTTATTTGCTATGATTCTTTTATTACTTTTGCTCTTTGTTTTCAAGGTGAAAACAGAATGGCTTCTATTGCTTTGTATTGCAATAATATTTATGCTTTTTAACTTACATAGTTTGTTAAACGGTATAAATTATTTATATATAAAAAACATAAAAAAATATGAAAAGTGAGGCGTATAAAAATGCGAGAGAGAAAGAAAAACGGTATAAATAAAATTTTCTCTGTCTTGTTAGCTTGTATGATGCTGCTTACGTCATTCCCGTTTACAGCAACAAGTGCAAAAGCTGCAACCGCAAAGCATCCGAATGCTTATACAGTTGCCGTTACGGACGGAACTGCTCCGATTGCGGATGCTACAGTTACAGTTAAAAACAGCTCCAATGAATGGATGTTAAATTTGACTGCAAATACAGCTGCAGATGGTGTTGCCGAATTTGATACAGCTGCCATTGACTCTGCATTAACCGAAGCGGGCTTGACAGAGACAATGGTTTCTGTGACTGTAAGTAAGGCAGAATACGAACTGTACACACAGGAAGTGCTGATTCGATCCACGGATTTACTGACCAATGTGGATGTTGTTTTGAAGAAGCTTCCTGCTCAAAAGCATTTAGTCAATGTGATTTTGACGGGTGATGCAACGGTAAAAGTAAATGGTATGGAGCAAAATTCTGCTGTTGTAAATGCAGGCGAAGAGGTTCCGGTAGAAATTATTCCTGTAGTTGGCTCTTATATCAAGGAATTAGTTGTTGACGGAACACCTGTAGCCGTTGCCAAGGGTGAAGCCTATACCGGTCAGATTGTTGTGAATGCCGATGTAGAAATTACTGCAACTATAGCAAAAGAATTTACAGTTACAGCGACTGCCAATGAAGGCGGCACAGTAACCTTAGATCAGCAAAATACACCTTCTCTGAAAGTAGATGAAAACACGCTTGTTCCGATTTCTGTAACCGCCGAGGCAGGCTATCAGATTTCTTCTGTTTTTATCAATGGTGTAGAACAGGTGCTTTCTGACTATATGCAGTTCAATACGCAGGTAAAAGCTTCAGAAGATAAAAATATTGTGGTTACATTTGTTAAGGTTTATACTGTTACGGTTGTATGTAGCGCTAACGGTCAAGTAACTACAACACCACAAAGTGAAGGCGGAACGGTAACGGTTGTCAGCGGAACGGAAGTAGCTATTGCAGCAGTTCCGAATGAAAATTATCGTGTAGCCGAAGTTTTGGTTAACGGCGAAAAAGATCTTGCTGTTCAGGGTCAAAATAACGAAGCCTATGAAAAAACACTTTTGGCCGACCAGAATTACGAGGTACAAATTACATTCCTTCCGAACCGTTTTGATGTCCGTTTAACTAATGAAAACACACCGAACGGTACGGTGAAAATTCAAAATAATCTTGTAAATTACGGTGGTTCCACTAGAGTAGAGTTATATCCAGCAGAGGGATATACTGTAAAGAATGTAATCGTAAACGGTGTGGAAATTACGAATCCGCAAGAAGATGCAGAAACAGGCGCGCCGTATTTTACAATTGAAAATATTACAGAGCAGCAGAATGTTACTGTGGAATTCACAAAAACGCCTTCTGCAACGTTTGATGATATTGTTTTTGATTTTAGCAATGCAATAAGAATAGATGAAAAGACAAATACTTATGTTATAGCGAAGGATTCTTACGTAACTTTTTCTACGTCCAAACAGGGAATTTGGTTTGCGAATGCCACTAACTCCAAAGAGGAATATGGAGGCAGAAAGATCCAAAGCGTAAATGTTAATAAAGATATAACAATTCGTGAGATTCAGCTCTATTATAAATCTGGCTGGTGGCCGAGTTGGAACAAGGTAAATCTTAATACTCCAATTCATATTGTTGTAGATAAAACACCTGCATCTATTGCTTTTACTCCGGATAAACCTGAGTATTATAACCAAACTTTTGGCGTAAATTATACAGTAACAGATCCTGAGGATTATTCCGGTCTTGCAAAAGTAGAATATTTTGTAACGGATACTGAAATTGCATCCAATGTGTGCTTTGACGATGTTCCTGAAAGCAAAAAAACGCAAACTGGTGTTAAAGAAATTCCGGCGAATACAAATGTCTATAGCGATAGAGTTTCGATTCAAGTTGACGATGTTCATAATAATACGGATTTCGTTACACTTTGGGTTAAAGCCACAGATCGTGCCGGCAATGTTTCCTATGAAAGAACAAACAATTTGGTTGTTAATACGGTAGCGCCGACAGTCAATGTTTCCATTGACGGTGCCCTGCATGCGGAAGCTGAAAAAGGAAACTACAACCAGGCAAGAACAGCCACCCTTGTATTTACCGATCGAGCTTCCACGTTTGACCAAAAGGCTGCGGAAGATTGCATCCAAATCTCTGCTGTAAATGCGCAGGGTAATTCTGTTCCGGTTGCAAAGGAAAAGATGATTCGTTGGAAGCATAGCAATAATCAACACATTGCAACAGTTACTTTTGACGTAGATGCAAACTATACTTGGTCTGTTGGCGCCTATACCAATAAGGCGGGACTCAGCAGCGATGCACAGGCAACGAAACAAAATACAATCGGTGAAATGCCTTATGAATTCACTGTTGATACAACAGCACCTGAAAAGCTGGAAATGCGTTTAGATGGAAGCCTTTGGACCAAGCTTGTTCGCACACTGACTTTTGGTTTGTTTAAAAATTATGAAGTAAAAGCTGTTGCAACAGGAGAAGACGCAACCACAAAGATAAAATCTATTTTGTATTATAAATCTAATGCAGATGAGGCTTTAACCTATGACGCGTTAGAAGCTTTATATAACGATGTCAATACAAAATCTGCCTTCCAGGAGCAACCGATTACAGTCCGTGCAGATGAGAGCTTTACAATATATGCTCGTGTCACCAATACAGCTGGTCAGACGGCTTACGTAAGCACAGACGGCATTATCTTTGATAAGACAAAGAGCGCAATTCAGATTACTATGCCCAAATTAGAAAATCAATGCGCTTATAACAAAGATGTCAGTGTCGAAATTGCTGTAGATGAAGCTGTAAACGGTGCGCAGACCTATTCCGGCATTCAGACAGTTGAGTACTGGGTAGAAAAAGAGGGCGTCGAAACACAAAAAGCGACTCTGTATTCGTTTAATTATGAACGGGATAACCAGCCGGATTCCAACAGCGGTACCTTAACCGTTATAGATTGGAACTCTAAAACGCAGGAGAATACGGAACCCGAAATCAAAAAGAATGCATCTTTACAGAAAAAAGATTTAACAACAAAGTGGAACGGAACTGTTGTGGTTGATGCTCAAGCAAACAACTCCGATGACGTTCAGCTGTTTGTTAAAGTAACAGATAATGCCGGTAATACAGTACAGTCTGCACCGCAAAAATTATCTGTGAACATTGATAGGCCTACCGCAAAAATTGAGTTTAACGATGCATATAACTTTGTTTCTGAATCAGGCCAGGCTTATTATGCTCAGACTAGAACAGCTACCATTCAATTGACAGACAGAATGAGTGCATTTGATTCGGATAAAGCTACAGATGGTATTTCCTATTCTGCAGTAGATGCAAAAGGCAACCCAGTTTCTTTGGTTACAGGAAAAGATGTAATAATCAGTCCGTGGACCAGCGAGGGCAACACACATACTGCAACAGTTACCTTTGTGAAAGACGGTAACTATACTTGGTCCTTCCAATATACAAATAAGGCAGGAAACATTTTAAAAACCTGCACAACAGAAGAAAAAGAATATCCCTTCAGCTTTACAGTAGACCAAACGAATCCGTTTGGTACCATTCAAGTCAATGAAAATGTTTGGGATAAGCTATTAGAAGTTCTGACGTTTGGTCTTTACAGTAATGTGGATGCAACAGTCAAGGCCACTGCCGAAGATGCTACAAGCCCTGTAAAGAAAGAATACTATAAGACTTCTGATACCAGACAAAAAACATCGGAAGAACTCGATAAAATTAAAACATGGACTCCATACGATGATAGTAAAGGCCTTACGGTTCCGGCCAATGAACAGTTTGTAATTTATCTTAAGATTACCGACTATGCCGGCAATACAACCTATATGAATTCGGATGGCTTTATTGTAGATAACATGGCAAGCGATATTACCTTAACCTTGCCGGCTGCAAACGGCTACTATACAGAAGAGCAGAATCAAAACGGCCAATACGGTATCTATAACAACAGTGTTGCAGTAGATATTGATGTACAGGATAAGGCACCATCCTCCGGTATTCAAAATGTAAAATATTGGGTACAGGCTGATGGCAAGACAACGCAGGAAGCTACACTCTATGATTTTGATTATGCTAGAAATGCCGGCAACAATTCTAACGGCGGTACTTTAACAGTTGTAGATTGGGATTCGGCAGCGCAGCAAAATCTTACACCTGTTATTACTACGAATGCAGTTCCGGCTCCCGAGGATTTAAAGACCCAGTGGAAAGGCACCGTTGTTTTAGACAAGAATTTAAACAATAGTTCTGACACGGTTCTTTATGTTCAAACAAAGGATAATGCAGGCGAAACCACGATAAAACAGATTACTCTTGATATTGATATTACAGCACCCAAGGTTCAAGTTTCTTTTGACAATAATCAAGACAATAACGGAAACGGTTATTTCAATGCCGGCCGTGAAGCGACAATTGTTATTACCGAAAGAAGCAATCACTTCAACAAGGCAAAAGCAACGGAAAGCATCTTGGTAGAAGCTGTAGATGCTAAAGGTAATCCCGTTGAAAACGCTTATAAATTAAGTGATTGGACAACAGTAGAAAATAAAAATAACCCGGATTTAGATACGCACACAGCTACATTGACATTTGCAAAAGATGCAAACTATAGATGGTCTATTCAGTATGTCGACGAAGCGGACAATCCGCAGGAAAAAACCAATGTTGGCAATTCTGTAGCACCGTTTGAATTTACGGTAGATACACAGAAACCTGTCGGCACCATCCAGGCTGTTTCTTCAGAAGGCCGTAAAGAAAGTTGGCAAACCTTGACTTCCAAAGACAGCTTGAGCTTCGGCTTCTGGGCTAAGGGCGACATTACAGTCTCTGCAACAGCTGAAGATGCGACTTGTGCAGATATTGCTTCCTTGGAATATTATAAAGTTTCCGCTAAGGATGCAACAGAAGCGTTAACCGCTGCTCAATTGGATGCAGTGTCTGCATGGAAGCCCTATGAAGAGCTTACGTTTACTGAAGATGAACAATTTGTAGTTTATCTTAAAATTACCGATTTTGCGGGCTGGTATACCTATATCAGTACCGATGGTCTCATTGTGGACCATGAAGCGCCTATCGAGGAAACCATTGCACCTCAGATTACCATTACACCCGAACAACCCGTTAATGGGATTTATAATCAGGATGTAAAGGTGGATGTAAAGGTTGTAGATCCTGTTATGGCGGACAGCTATTCCGGTCTTAAAAAGATTTCCTATAAAGTCTTGAATATGGGACAGGAAACGCAAGCCGAAACTTTATATGAATTTGACAATGCACACCCCAGTCAGTCTGATTTGCTTCAGGTGTTTACACAAACTATCACGGTAGACAGCGCAAAAAATAACAGCAATGATGTTGTTATTAAAATCTTTGCAGAGGATAATGCGGGTAACACATCAGCTAAGGAAATTGTTGTAAAGATTGACACTACAAAGCCCACAGTGGATGTGATCTATGATAACAATACACCGGTTACCGAAAGCTTCTTTAAAGCAGACAGAACAGCTACGATTGTAGTTACAGAACGAAACTTTAATCCGGAAGATGTTCAGCTTACCATTACCAATACAGACGGTGTGATTCCGCAGCTGGGTACATGGGTGAAAACGGAAGGCACCGGCAATGGGGATGATACAAAGTGGACTAACGCACTTACATTTGATAGTGACGGCGATTATACCTTCCAGATGACTTATGCAGATTTGGCAGGAAACGTTTGTGACGGCGTGAATTATGGGAACAGCGTAGTACCCACAGCCTTTACTATTGATAAAACAATACCTGTTGTCGAGGTTTCTTATGATAATAATGAAGCTTTAAATGGAAATTATTATAAGGCTGCACGCACAGCAACAGTTGTTGTTACAGAACATAATTTCGACACAAACCGTGTAGATTTCCGTTTGACAGCTACAGATGATGGGAACGCTGCACCTCTCCCGACAGTCAGTGGTTGGACAACAGAAGGGGATAAGCATACAGCTACTATTTTCTATGGCAATGACGCTAAATACACCTTTGATATCCATGTGTCGGATATGGCTGACAACTTAGCTGAAGATTATGCTGAAGAAACCTTCTTCGTAGATCAAACAGCACCGACTTTGGAAATTACCGGCGTTGCAGATCATTCTGCAAACAAAGGTGATGTTATGCCGGTTGTTTCCTATATGGATACAAATTATGATGAAAATCAAATGGTTCTCTCTCTGACCGGTGCAAATCGAAAGGCTGTACAGTTAGATGGCGCCTATGCGGATCAGCATAATGGTAGAGTGTTTACCTTCAATAATTTTGCAAAAGAAAAAGAAATTGATGATATTTACACTTTAACAGCCTCCTTAACCGACAAAGCAGGTAATGAAACCAGCAAGACCATTACTTTCTCGGTTAACCGCTTTGGCTCTACCTATGCTTTAAGTGATGCAACGACAAAATTGAATAATACATATGTTCAAAATCCGGAGGATGTTGTATTCACAGAAACCAATGCCAACGAATTGAAAAACATTAAAATTACGCTTTTCAAAAACAATAATACAATAGAGTTGGTTGAAGGCAAAGATTATGAGATTTCTGTTACAGGTGGTAACGGTCAATGGTATCATTATACTTATACAGTTTTCAAAGAAAACTTTGTAGATGATGCAGTTTATAGATTGACCATTCATACGGAAGATACAGCTGGAAATGTTGCAGAAAACACATTGGATACCAAGAATATGGAAATCAGATTCGGCGTAGATAACACAAAGCCGACCTTAACGGTTACCAACTTGGAAAGCAACACAACCTATGCATTAGATAATTTAATTATTGCAATGAATGCAAAGGATAATTTACTTTTGCAAACGGTTACAGTCTATCTCGATGATTATAACAAACCGTATAAAACATGGACAGCAGAAGAAATTTCAGCAATCCTTTCTTCCAATGGAGAATTCAATTTTGAAATTCCTGGAGACTCCACAAGTTCACACAAGGTAAAAATCGTTTGTGTGGACGCTGCCGGAAATGAATATATTGAAGAAATTGATGACTTCTTCGTAACAACAGATCTTTGGATTCGTTTCTATACGAATAAGCCTTTGTTCTTCGGCTCCATTGCTGGTGTTGTTCTTCTTTCCTGCTTGATCATCTTCCTTATCGTGCGTAAAAAGAAAGAAAAAGATCAGGAAAATAAATAATTAATGAAAAGATAAAGGGGTCAATGTTTATTGGCTCCTTTATCTTTAGTTTGCTTTTTGAAATTTAAAAATTAAATATAAATGTTTTTTGAGGTTGACAGGGGGAAAATTATGTCATTAGAAATTATATATGGAGATATTACTACAATCGCATGTGATGCAATTGTAAATGCGGCAAACTCGTCCTTGCTGGGAGGCGGTGGTGTAGATGGTGCCATTCACAAAGCTGCCGGAAAAGGCCTACTGCTAGAATGTATGCGATTGGGAGGTTGCAAAACCGGTGAAGCTAAAATTACAAAGGGTCATAAATTGCCCTGTAAGTATATCATTCATACTGTTGGACCAAAATGGAAAGGCGGACAACATAATGAACAAGAATTATTACAGCTTTGTTATATGAATTCCTTACAGCTTGCGATTGAAAATGGCTGCCAAACTATAGCGTTTCCTTTAATTTCAGCTGGTGTTTATGGTTATCCGAAAGATGCGGCGCTACAAGTGGCAATAGATACAATTTCTTCTTTCTTACAGTACTATGATTTAACAGTATATATCGTTTTGTATGAGGGTTAGCTTTATGGAAATAAAACCTAATGCTTTATCATTGATAGAAAGCTTTTATGACACACTTTCTGTATCCAATAGCGATCAACTGTCTCAGTCCACAAATTATGCTGTTCAAAATTCAAGAGTGTATTTTGAAAACTTTAAGACTGAGGAAAAAAACAAAAAAATGAAAGGTACAGCAACTTTACTGGGGAAAATAGAGGTTGTAGAGGATACAACATATGGGGTTGCTCGAAAACAAGTGAAACTTGGCAAAATTGCTGTTTTGAATTTTGCGAATCCGGAAACTCCGGGTGGTGGAGTGAACTATGGTGCTATGGCGCAAGAGGAGTGCCTTTGTCGAACTAGCAATTTGTATCCTTGCATTTCCTCAGATAAGGTGTACCAATCTTTTTATGTTTATCATCGTAATTTGCGATTTTATTACTCGGATAGATTGATTTATACGCCGAATGTAACAGTTTTTAAAGATGAAAGCGCGATTCCGTCCCTTATGAAGGAAGAGGATTGGTTTACTGTAGATGTGATTACATGCTCTGCACCTATGACCGTGCATATTTTGGATATTAATGAAGCTGTTTTAAAGGAAAAATTTAAAAGCCGTATCCAAAATATCTTTGAAGCAGCCATAGACAATGGAGTGGAGGTCCTTGTTTTAGGAGCTTTTGGATGTGGTGCGTTTAAAAATTCTCCATGGATGGTTGCTAAAGCATTCCACGAAGTCCTTGTGGAAAATCATTATGAAATTTGGTTTAAAAAAATTATTTTTGCCATTAAAAGTACGTCTGATTTGAATTCTTTGCCAAAAAATTCTAATTTATCGGCTTTTCAACAGGAATTTAATTTGCCCCAGCTTGAAACGAATAAGGAAAATGTGGATTGTAAGAGGAAAAATCCATATTACAAAAAAAGATTTTCTATTTTAGGAGATTCCATCAGCACGTTAGGAGGCTATAATCCACCTGGCTATAAGGTATTTTATACAGGTGAGAATTGCTCCATTTCTAATGTGCAAACGCCACGGGATACATGGTGGGGTAAGGTGATTGATTTTTTTGACGGAGAATTTCTAATTAACAATTCCTGGTCTGGCAGTCGTGTGACAAAATTACCAAACAATACTAATTTGTTCCCTTCCGGTTGTAGTGATGAACGTACGAACGGATTACATATCCAGGATGTAAAGCCCGATGTTATTTTTATATATCTCGGAATGAATGATTGGGCTTATAATGCAGGCTTAGGCAAAGGGGAAAAATTTGGAGATATGGAGTGCTTTGAAGAGGCATATTCCGAGATGCTTAGAAAGATAAAGACAAATTATCCGAAGGCAGAAATGTGGTGCTGCACATTAAATTCTACTTATATGTCATCAGACCCCAATTTTATATTCCCAGAAACATACAAGGGGAGTTATATCGGATATTATAATGCTGTGATTTGTGCTTGCGCTAAGTTATATGGATGTAAATTGGTGGATTTGTATCGTTATAATATTCCATATGATTCTATTGACGGTTCTCATCCGACTGCAGACGGAATGAATACTTTGGCGGGCTTGATGATTAAAAATATGCTGGATGAAAAACAGATTCTTTTGACGGATGTGCAAAACGAAAAACTAAATAGCTTATTCAGTAAAATAAGAGCCACAGAAGCTGTGCTGGATACTTCACCGGAAAAGAAAGAAACCTGTGTAATTTCTTGGTGAATTCTTCGCCTGAATGTGATAGTGAAAGTATTTCACTTGACACGGATACGATAACCGGTGGCATAACAGAAGATCTATCTGATTCATCAGTGGATCATTCTACGCTCCAAGAAAGTAAAAAAACATGCTATGCATCAAAAAAAGCCTAATCGAAAAAGAGGTCTGTAATCGATATAAACTGTTGAAACTGCTTAAATGCAATGCTTTTTCAGATGTTTATCTTGCAGAAGAGACGAAATCCCATGAAATGCGGATCGTGAAGGTGTACATGGATGCAGATAGCAGAACTTCAAATGCAGCGTTAGCGGAAGCGGCTATGATGAAAACACTGAATCATAAGGAAATTCCGTTCTTAGAGGATGTGTTAGATGATGAACAGCATCTGTTCATTGTTACGGAATACGTTGAAGGCGAAACTTTAGATGAAATACTTAGCAAATTCGGTCCACAGCCAGAAGAAATTGTTGTGGAGTGGGCAAAACAAATTTGCAGCATTTTAACTTATTTACATACCCTTAAACCACCGCATATTTATCGGGATGTCAAGCCTGCTAATTTGATATTAACTCCAGGAGGAAAGATCAAACTCATTGATTTCAGTATAATGCGTACCTATGACCCTAATAAAACACGGGATGAAATTGCGCTTGGAACACGAGGTTATGTTTCACCTGAAGGATTTCAAGGACAAACAGATCCTCGATCAGATATTTATTCGCTTGGCGTGACAATGAATCAGTTGGTTACGGGGGCTGATCCCCAAAAGCCACCGTATATATTGAAATCGATTCGTCAGGATAATCCTTCCTTGTCTAAGGGTCTTGAGTATATAATCAACAAATGTACGGAACCTTTTCCTGAAAATAGGTATCAAAGCAGTTTGGAGTTGTTTACAGATTTGAACCTATATCAGAACTTGCCGAAAAATGCTGGCGATTTAAGAAAAAGATTCAAGAAAAAAGGTCGAATGTAAGATCAATTTGACTAAAAAGCCATAGGGATTGAGGTACCTCTAAAAAGTTACACTTTTAATGCGTAGCAGGATTTTGTTCTGTTACGCATTTTTTATAATAAACGTCAAGTTTTCTTTTTTGTTTGTACATAAGCTGAAGTACTTATTGCTGATGCAAACAACATTTGCTCAAAAAAATAAGCAACACCAATTTTTAGTTGGTGTTGCTTATTTTCGCTTTGGTTATGATTGGTCGAGTTGCTTAAAGCAGAACTAAACCGGGATTTGTGCCGTTTTCTCTTACAGCTTCATAGCGACATCCCATGCGCCCCAGATAACGGTGCGAAGGTTGCCGACTTTTTTGCAGTCGCCGACAAGCGGAGTTTTGCCGTCATTCTCGAGCGGAGCCGGAATATAACCAACGGACATGATAACATCATCACACTGGAGTGCTTCCTTAGTGCCGTCTTTCTTCTTAATGATAACGCCGTCTTCTGTGATAGAATCTACAGCGGTTTCCAGATAAACCGGAACCTTATGCAGCTTAAAGAAATTACGAAGGTAAGAGGTGTTTGCAAGGCATACGCCGGGGATAGCGATGAGGTCGTTTTTCATCTCGATGATGGTTGGATTCTTGCCTTGAAGATATAAATCATAGGCAATTTCGCAACCTGTCAAACCGCCGCCAACGATGACAACATTTTGACCGACTTCTTTTTCCTTGAGAAGATATTCACAAGCCTCAATGCTTCTTTCAACGCCGGGAAGCTTATTGAATCTACGGGCTACAGAACCGGTTGCAATAACTACTTCGTCTGCATCAATTTCGTTAATATCCTTAACCTCAGTGTTGAGTTTGACTTCGATGCCGAGCTTCACCATTTCTCTGCGATACCACTCGATTAAGCTTCTGTCCTTTTCCTTGAAGCTCGGTGCAGCTGCAGCGATGAAAATACCGCCGAGACGGTCGGACTTTTCATAAATGGTGGCCTTATGACCGCGCATTGCGCAAACTCTGGCTACTTCCATACCACCGATACCGCCGCCGATAATGGCAATGTGCTTCGGCTTTTTGGTCGGAACGATCTTGTATTTCTTGGTCTGCATGGTTTCGGGGTTGATCGCGCATCTTGCCATATGGATTGCATCCATCGGGTCTTGATCGTTAGCAACGCCCTCATAGTGTGCCATGGTAAAGCAACCGTTATGGCAGCAAATGCAGGGACGAATGTCTTCTTCCTTGTCATTCATCATCTTGGTAACCCATTCAGTATCGGCAAGGAACTGTCTTGCAACGCCGACAGCGTCGAGCTTGCCCTCAGAAATTGCCTGTGCACCGACATAGGGGTCCATTCTGCCTGCGGCCACAACCGGGATGTCTACAAACTGCTTAATATGCTCTACGTCAGCAAGGTTGCAGTTTTCCGGCATGTACATCGGCGGATGACTCCAGTACCAAGAGTCGTAGGTACCGTTGTCGCAGTTGAGCATGTCATAACCTGCATCCTGCAAGTATTTGGCTGCCTTTTCGCTTTCTTCCATATCACGGCCGACTTCGGTGTATTCTTCGCCCGGAAGAGCACCTTCTCTGAAGCCCTTGGTGTAGGAAACAACGGAATAACGAAGAGATACGGGGTAATCCTGACCGCATTCTCTCTTGATAGCCTTAACGATTTCTACGGGGAAACGGTATCTGTTTTCAAAAGAACCGCCGTATTCATCTGTTCTGTGGTTGGTGTATTTCATGGTGAACTGGTCAAGAAGATAACCTTCGTGTACAGCGTGGATTTCTACACCGTCAACGCCGGCTTCCTGGCACATTTTTGCAGTCTTAGCGAATGCTTCGACCATTTCGTGAATTTCGTCTACAGTAAGCGGACGAGAGGGGACACAGTCACTCCATCTGTTCGGTGTGGCAGATGCACTGGCACACAGTCTTTCTACATCGAAAATCGGTTTGCTCAGTACCTTGAGGAAAGGATTGTTTACCATTTTTTCCATAGGTCCGCTAACCGAGAAAGCACGGCCGAAGCCTGCGGTTAATTGTACGAACATTTTAGCGCCGGTTTTATGTAATTCATCCATAAACACCTTTAACTGCTTGAAGGTGTGTTTAGCGTTATAAAGCCAGCCGCCGCCGAGCATATTACGAACAGGCGCAATACCGGGCAGAATTAAGCCGACGTTGTTCTGCGCTTTTTCCATTAAAAAGTTTGCCGCTTCTTTATCGAAGTGGTGAGGTTCCATCCATCCGAAGATGGAGGTACCACCCATGGAAGTGATTACGATTCTGTTTTTAATTTCACAGTTACCGATGTTCCAAGGGGTGAATAAGATTTCCAAATCCTTGTTCATTACTAACTCCTTTTTATAATGCTTACTTTTTATTTACAGAGAAGTGCAATTCTCTTAAAGCCTCAATATCGTCGCAAATGGTTTTGAGCGGGCACACGTCGCAGTCGAGAATCACATTCTTTAAAATGTGGTCAAATGCATCGGTGACCTCATTGACCTTCTCTGAAACGCCGACCAAATCCTTTACAAAATCGTAGTCGCCCACGATGAAGAAGATTTGCACATGGTTAACGCCCTTGAGCTTCTTGTAATGGTCGATATAAAGATTACCGAGCGTTTCAAAGGTTAAGCCCTTTTTAATGGCTTTTTTGCTGACGCGCACGTTTTCTTTATTCTCGAAGCTCGAGGATAAAATCATATAGCCCTCGGGAATGATTTTATAGCGTTCGTAATTGAGCCTTCGAACGCCGATATAAGCCTTGTTGGGGTCGGGAATGTCGTCAATGTTAAATAAGGTCACGCGGGAAAAATTGGTGTTCGCCTTGATGTTTTGCAAATCGTCACCGATTAAGAAAATTTTATCTTCACCGATTAACGCGTCATCGCTCGTCGGAACGTGATAAACCACGCTGTCCTTGAAGCGGTCGCCAAGCTCAAAGCTGACCTCTTTGCCCATTAAAAACTCATTTGCATGGAGCATATTCCACTCGCAAGGTCCCACCTTTAATTCGGTGGGATTTTGCTTTTCTAAAATGCTGAGGGTTTCTTTTATCAGATTATCGTATACTCTCATAGTTAAATCTTGTCGTCATTGTCCTTGTTATCGTGATATTTCGATAACATGTCATACATTTTTTCAATCATTTTGCCGTCGCCGTTGGTAATAAAAAAGAGAAACAACAGACCCACAAGAACCAGGATACAAGCTAATACGATTAGTAAAATATAGTACCAGGCCATATCAGTTCTCCTTATCCATACCTTTTACACGGGCATATTCCGCTGCACCGAGTGCGCCCATAAGCTGCGGGTCAATGTCGAGGTCGATAACTTTAATATGTAAGACCTTTTCAATCGCCTTTTTAAGACCTTCGTTCTTTGCACAGCCGCCGGTTAAGGTAATCGCATCGGTAGCACCGGCTTTTTTCGCCATAACAAAGCAGCGTTTTGCAACAGCCTGCTGAATACCTGCCGCGATTTCATCTCTGGGCTTGCCTTCACCGACAAGAGTGATAACTTCGCTCTCCGCAAAAACTGTGCACTGCGAGGTAATCGGGATGACGTTCTTTGCTGTCAAGGAAAGGTTGGAAAATTCTTCGAGAGAAATCTCGAACGCTCTTGCCATGGATTCGAAGAATCGACCTGTACCTGCCGCACATTTGTCGTTCATAGCAAAGGTCTTTACAGTACCGTCGGTATCGACTGCAATACCCTTAACGTCCTGACCGCCGATATCGATAATCGCCTTAACGTTGGGGTTCGTTACGTGAACACCCATGGCGTGGCAGGAAATTTCGGAAATGTTTTCCTGTGCCTGCGGTACCTTGTTTCTGCCGTAGCCTGTACCGATTAAATAGCTTAAATCGTCAATGCTATTAAGCTCCGGCACCTGGCTAATGGTAGCTTCCAAAGCTTCCTTTGCACTTTCGTTTGCCACAATTCTGGAGCGAACGGTGGTGTTTGCTACCATTTTACCTTCTTCATTTACAATAACACATTTTGTATAGGTTGAACCTACGTCACAACCGCCGAAATATTTCATTATTAAACCTCCGTTACCAAGCTAAATCGTCCACGAAATCCACAATCGTCGGATCAATCGGCTCTTCTCTGAATACGTTAATCATATATTTGTTGAAAGCCTCGCGCATTTCACGTTTGGAAACGGTACGGGCATCCATTAAGTCGTGGGGAATCCAAATCAAGTGGATACCACGCTCTCTGGCCTGGTCTTCAAACATACCATGTAAGCCGCCGATGTTTTTGCAGGAAACATGGTCATACATAATTACGATTTTTGCATTAAACTTTTCACACATTCTCCAGCATTCGTCGAGGGAGTTGACATAACCGCCGTTGGTGTGCGAACGCATCATCATCTTTTCATAAAGAATCGCAAGGTCTACCATAGCGGCATCCTTGTCGCCGATGTGAATGAAGTGGTGCGCTAACATACATTCCATATCTACCATGGCTTTTACGCCCCAGCAGTGGGTAGTCCAATAGGAAAAATGTGTGTAATAGTGTGCAGGGCATGCCCAAACGATAGCACGATATTTCGGCTTGTTGGCATCGTTCTTCTTGTCTTCTTCGTAGCCCTTCTTCATCATTTCGTCCACTTTAAGGTCCGTTTTTAAGAAGTTCGGGTCAAGACAGCCGGCACCCATGAATTCATATTCACGGTATAAAGCCATAGCACCGTTGCAAACCTGCGGATAGTCGGTGCAGTTGATATCCCATTTGTTTAACATGCACTGGGACATCTGGTTGAACATTTCGCTCTTTTCCCAGAAGGCATCCCAATCCCATTTTACATTGTAGTTGTCTTCAATGAATTTAATGGCTTTTTTAAGGTTCTTAACCGCATAGTCCTGAACTTCCGGCTCTAAGAATCTTTGGGGCGGGGTAATCTGGAATTTCGGAATATCCTTAAAGAGTCTCGCCATAAAGCTGATTTCACCAATCGAGCCGTCGCAGGGCATAGAGGAGGTGATGAACGCTTTACCGACCATGGGGTAGTCATTGGCAACCGCTACGCCAACTTCGGTAGCCGGGAACGGACAAATATCCGCCGCCAAACCGAATTTTTCAATGGAGTCGATATAGGTGGGGTTGCTGTACTGGTCGATTTCCGACGGCATACCGACGGTCATCATCGCAATATCCATCCACTGCAAGGTGGGGAAGCCTGCCATAATGAATTTCGGAATCATCTCGTCGAACATGACGGTGGTTTCTCTTAATTTTGCCGCCTTTTTGGAGTTCGGTCTTAAATTTTTATCTCTTTCGAGGAACATCAGCACGTTGTCGATAGAATTACGAACAACGGTGAAGAAATATTCGTGGGTATAGCGCAGCTCTTTGCCATATAAGCCAATGGTGTGCTTATCAATGGTATTAGCGGCGGTCAGGTAGGAAATCATCCAGCGATAACGGAGCATGGCTTTCACCATTAAAATCGGGTGTCTGCCGAGCTTAAAGCCCATATAGCCGTATAATTTCAGCCAGCGACCGAATTCGTAAAAGGTGTCTTTAAAGCCCTTCCACTCACGCTTTACCATGGCTTTGCGGTTTTCGTCATAATAGCTGCCCAAGCCTTTTCCTGTTTTGGGATTATACATAACTCAGTTCTCCTTTGCTCGCTTCTTGTCTTTGATTCTCTTAAATTCCAAGCTTTCCACAAAGGCTTGTACTCTCGTCCGCAGCTGACCGCTGGCGCGGGAGATGTAAGGACGGTCGATGGAGAGAACGTGAATACCGTATTCCTCGGGCATAATATGGCTGGCTAAGGTTCTTTCAAAGGACCAGTAGGTGCAGAACTTCATCTGCTCGTAGATAACACCGTCTGCCTTGTATTCGTCATGGAGCTGCTTTACGTGCTCCTTGCGGAAGTCAAGCTTATGGTAAGCGCAGTTTCTCGGGCATTCGGTTTCCACTAAGTTCTGACGGCAAATCTGCGTTAAAGCGTCTTCGTCATCATTCAAAATGATTTGATTTCTGCCCGGAATGGAGCCGTAGCAGAAGCGGTCAAAGACAACCAGTGCACCGCTGTCCTCCACAAGCTCAATAAAGGTCGGGTCATCAATTTCCGAGCCGACAATACCGACTCTGGCTTTGTATTTCGATACCGGATCCGGCTCGCGGGTCTTTAATTCCTCGAGGGTTTCCTCTAAATAGGGTAAAATCAAATCCTTGGGGCAAACGAAGCTCACAAGGCAGATTTTATGGAATTCACTGCCGGTAATCACGGGATTCAACTGCTTGCGGAAGTCGCCGATTTCACGAACTACCTTGCAAACACGGTTATATTTCTTCACAGCCTCACGGATAGCGGCGTCGGAAATATCTACACCGTAAACCTCGTGGAGAGGATTTAAAATCTTTCTGGTTACCTGTTCTTTCAAATGCTCCACGCAGTCCTCATCGTCCGCGTAGGGAATATCCAAATTGCAGCGCACGAATTTATCGTGGTCGTCATGCAAATGCAGTAATTCCATGTTTTCCATGGCACGGTTCATCGGCTCGCAAACGTCTACGCCGAGAATGCCATCTAAGAAGTTGTAGTTGCCCTCAATCGAACGCTCCAAAATCGCTCTGGAATATTCGCAGGCACTGTTTGCCATATAATAGGTAGCAATATCTACACTGCCAGTGTTCGGCGCGCGAAGTCTTACCGAAAAGCAGTTGCCGAGGTTCATTAAAACCTCAGGAACATGGTAGCAGGTGTAGCCGAGCGCGATTCTGCCGTCTGCTTTTGCCTCTCGCACCAGTTCATTATGAGCATCCTCTAACAAATGCTCAAAATAAATCATATGTTTTAAATCTTTCATAAGTTTTTTCCTTATTTACATTATTCCAAAATTTTTGAGGGCTTTTGTGGTTTCAACCACGCATTCGTTGCTGTCATCCATGAGCATGAAATCCTTTGCTACAGCGTCGAACTGTGCGATTTCCTTGTTGGAGTTGACAACACCGATGCATTCTAAATCGCCTAAATCGGCGTGCTCGATTAAGGATGGGTCATCAATGCGGTTGAAGATGCAAGCCATCTTGTCGTACTTAACTGCCTCGCCGGCAACCTTGGAAATGGACTTGATAACCTCAATACCCTTGCGGCTCGAATCGGAAACCAATAATAAGTGGGTAACCTCTTCGATAACGCGGCGGTTAACCTGCTCAATACCGGCTTCGCAGTCGATAACGATGTAGTCAAACTGGTCGCTGAGCGTTTCAATGACGCTCTTTAAATAGGAATTGATTCTGCAATAGCAGCCCTTCGTCTCGGGACGACCGATGGCTAAAAATGCAAAATTATCCTTTTCCACAATGGCTTCGGCGATTTTGTATCTGGATTCGCCGACAAGCTCGAGTGCGGTTTTTGTGTCGCCGCCCTCTACGGTGTTGATGATTTCGGTACGAATATCATCCAGCGTCAGCTTTACGTCCACACCGAGTGCGGTAGCAAGACCAATCGCCGGGTCAGCGTCAATCGCCAAAATCTTTTTATCCTTGAAATTCTCGCTCAGAATTTTTACGATAATGGCAGATAAGCTCGTCTTGCCGACGCCACCCTTACCTGTCAGTGCTAGAATTTTAGATCCCATACACTTTCCTCCTTGAATGAAATGTTAAAAAAATATCATTACTATTATATTTTATATGCGCCTAGATTTCAATGGTTTTTGGGATTTTGTACACAACGATAGAAGGTTGTCTGTTTATGTAAACTTTACGCAAGGAAAATCCTATTTTTTCGAAAAAAACGGGTGTGTTTTTAGGCGTTTTTTGATTTTTCTCACAAAAATAACGCTAGGCTCGAAAGAATGCTTAACAAGTTAGATTGATTAATAAGGTTGAGATTTTATCTTTTGGAGGCTCAACTATGCGGAGAACATTATTTTCATTTAATGTTTCAACAATTTTGAAACAATATAAATCTTCGTTTCTTTTAAACTATTAAGTTAAATCTTAAATGTATTTTCAGCTTGACAAATGAATTTTCTATGGTATAATAAGCGAAAGAACAAATGTTCTGGTTTTATGCCTAAGGCAGATAGGAGATGGTCTTTTGACCAAGCTTTTGATTTTGCCTGCTCTCTTTCGTTAGGTCGTCATAGTGGAACCAAAGCACTTTAAACTGGTTAAAGATAGTATCTATAATATGGCGTTACTGTTGCAGTAAAGCAAAGAAAAAATCTTGAGATGGCACTCTTTTAAAATGCTTCACCATATTATATACTCCAAATGGTAATTAGCAATAAGGCGTATTGCAGAACTCAAACTGCGAAAGTAATTACGTTTCTGAAGAAAAGCATAGGTAATGATGTGGATGAAAATCTGCAAGGAATATAGAGTAAACAAATTGAGCAAGGACCGAGATAAAATTACCTTTATCTCGGTCCTTTTGTCTATATAGCAGTTAAGGGAGATTTCAGCAGTAAAATACCGAACAATAATAAAAAAGGAACTATCTCTCGATAGTTCCTTTTTTGGTGCGGATAACAGGACTTGAACCTGCATGATATTGCTATCATTAGAACCTGAATCTAACGCGTCTGCCAATTCCGCCATATCCGCATAGGTATTTAGTTTGAAGAACTGCACATGCAATTCTATGCTGTAAAGCCTATTTATAATACCACGAAAAGAGGGGGGTGTCAATTGCTTTTTTGCTTTTTATAGGAATCTGCGTGCCCTGTACAGGAATTTTTAAATGCAAGGAACAAATGTACAAAAAAATTATGAAAAAGAAATGAATTATAGCACATTTCACTTGCTTGTTTCGCGCGAATTTGCTATAATGAAGATGATCAGTAAGGGGCAGTACAGCGGCTTTTCATAGAGCTAAAAAACAGCCGTACCGAATCGAACTGAGGAGAGCCTATGGCTTGGAAAAAAGGTCTTTTATCCTTTGAGGGAAGGCTTTTACATTTCTTTGGCGGCATCGAAAGCTAACCCGAGGGATAAATTCCCAAAACCAATAGAAGGGTTGGTGCTAATATGAGTCAGAAATTTGTTATTACCATCGGCAGAAGCTATGGCAGCGGCGGCAGAGCCATCGGAAGAATGCTTTCAGAGCAGCTCGGCGTTCCGCTTTATGACAGAGAGCTGTTTTACAAAGCCTCCGAGGACAGCGGCGTGAATTTGGAACTTTTCCGCAAACTCGACGAAAAGGTGCGCAAAGGCTTTTTCGACCCGCCAACCCACCGCTATATCGGGGATATGATTCCGCCCGAAAGTGCCGCCTTCGTGTCGGATGAAAATATCTTTAATTTGCAGGCCAAAACCATTGAGCAGTTGGCGGAGCAGGAATCCTGCATCATTGTCGGCCGCTGTGCGGATTATATTTTGCGTAACCGCGAGGATGTGGTGAGTGCCTTCATTTGGGCTCCGATGACGGATTGCGTACACCGTATTATGGATATCTATAATTTAAGTGAGCGCGACGCCGAAAAGCAGATTAAAAAGGTGAACAAGCACAGAAGCGAATATTATCGCTACTACACCTGCCGCGAGTGGAATGATTATCGCAACTATACCCTTTGTCTTAATTCCGCAGAGCTGGGCTTTGAGCAAACCGCCGAAATGATTAAAAAGTGTGTGGAATTAAAACTTGGTATGGAGCTGTAACAGATATAATTTTCGGGAGGCATCCGTTTAGCGGATGCTTCCTTTTTTATGTTTTACTCTTTTCCATTATATATAGACAAAATATAAACAAAAAATAAGGGCGATTTCGCAAAGAAAAAGTCTCAATTTAACGAAAGTCAATTTTCTTTCTACTTTTCTTGACATGTTTTCTGAAAAGTTGTAATCTATTTAGGATAAAGAAATGGAGGACAACTATGTCGAAAAAGAAAAAAGAAAAAATCGTCATCGGCGAAAGCGGTATTTATGACGCTCGTGCCCTTGGCGTCCCGAAAATGCTCATTTTGGGCTTCCAGCACACCTTCGCTATGTTTGGCGCAACCGTGCTTGTTCCGCTTTTAACGGGACTCAACATGCAAACCACCCTGTTAATGGCAGGTCTCGGAACACTTCTGTTCCACCTCGTTACCGGTGGTAAGGTACCGATTTTCCTCGGTTCCTCATTTGCCTTCCTCGGCGGTTATGCTGCTGTAACCGGTCTTGCACCGGAGGGCATGGCACCGTCCGGTATGCTGCCCTATGCTTGCCTCGGCGTTGCATGTGCAGGTCTTGTTTATCTCGTTTTAGCAGCCTTTTTTGCAATCTTTGATGTTAAAAAGGTTATGCGCTTCTTCCCGCCCGTGGTAACAGGCCCCATCATTATCGCTATTGGCCTCAGCCTTTCGGGCAGTGCAGTAAACAACTGCAAGCAGAACTGGATTATTGCTTTAATCGCCCTTATCACCGTAATTGTTTTCAACATCTGGGGCAAAGGCATGGCAAAAATCGTGCCGATTCTCTTAGGCGTGTTAACCGCCGTTGCCGCGGCAGTCATCTTCACCCTCACCTTAGGCGAGCAGATTACTCTCGAAAACGGCACCTTCTATGCGATTAACGGCAACCCGAATATGCTCTTATTCCAGGTAGAAAAATTAGAAGCCTTGAAAGAAGCCGCTTGGTTCGGCTTCCCGATTATGAGAGACAAAATTGTCTTCGGCAATGTCGGCGACAAGTCTTTGGCAGTTAGCGCGATTGTAGCGATTGTGCCGATTGCACTTGCCAGCATGATGGAGCACATCGGCGACATTTCCGCCGTTAGTGCAACAGCAGAACGCAACTTCCTTGCAGACCCCGGCTTAAAGAGAACCCTTGTCGGTGACGGTATCGCTACCACATTCTCCTCTCTCTTCGGCGGCCCTGCAAACACCACCTACGGCGAAAACACCGGCGTTTTGGCACTCACTAAGGTTTATGACCCGAGAGTTGTTCGTATTGCAGCTTATGTGGCGATTGTTCTTTCCTTCTCTCCGAAGATTGCCGCAGTTATCAACCTTTTACCGACAGCCGTTATCGGCGGTATTTCCTTCGTGCTCTACGGCATGATTTCCGGTATCGGTGTCCGCAACATGGTTGAAAACAAGGTTGACCTTACCAAGAGCCGTAACCTTTTGATTACCGCGATTATTTTGGTATCCGCCCTCGGTCTCGGCGGCGTTACCTTCCATATCGGTAAATTCACCATCAGCCTTACCGCATTGGCAGTTGCCGCTATCGCAGGTATTCTCCTCAATGCGATTTTACCGGGCAATGACTATGTTTTCGAGGCACAGGAATACGAAAACGGTAAAGAAGAATTCAACAAACCCGAAAAGACCAAAAAACAGTTGGCAAAAGAAAAGAAGGGCGCAGAAAAAGCAGAAGTAAAAGCAGAAGCTGAAACACCCTTTGAAACAAAATAAAGTGAAACTATGGAAAAGGCATTTTTACTTGGATAAAAGTGCCTTTTCTGCTTATTGGTAAAACTGGGAAATATAAGTGCCTTTGTACAGGGCGGTAATGCCCGGAAAGGAAAGTAAAATGATTCAAATCGGCGATGAGATTTATATAGAGTATGATATGCTCTTTGCTTGCATTTTTTTTGCTATTCTTTTTGCGTTTTTACTCTTTGTATTGGTGAAAGACATTAAAAAGGAACGTAAGCAGCGCAAAGCTGAAAAGGAAGAAATGATGCATCCGTCGGAGGACGAAATCGAAATCTATGAAAAGGCAAAAGTCGTACGCCTGGATACTTTTCTGACAGCTGAAACGCCGGAGCATTCTTACATAGCCCATGACCTCGGTTTTAAAATTGAAATCCAAACCCGAGAGGGCGAGTATCGCACCTTTAAGCTACCACAAGAAATGTTTGAAGCGATAAAAGAGGGCGACATCGGCACGGTTACAGTGAAAAATGGCGAATTTTATGCGTTTAGATTAGGTTGAAAAAGGAAAAAACTGTGCGAAAAAAGCCAATAAGTTCCGATTTTCTATCGTTGACAAACGCGGAGAGACTATCTATAATAGTACAGTAGAAAAAAGCAAAAGTTATAAAGGAGAATACCATGCTTCGATATATTTTATCTGCCGTGCTGGCCTATTTGTTAGGCTCTCTCAGCTTCGGCATCATCCTTTCCAAAATCAAATATAAAAAAGATATTCGCGATTTCGGCTCCAACAATGCCGGTATGACCAATATGCTTAGAACCTTTGGTAAAGGGCCGGCGGCGTTTGTGTTCATTTTAGATGCCTTAAAGGGTACGGCGGCGGTTTTGATTGCCCGCTATCTCTTGGCTGGTGACGGCGCAGACCCCTTGACCTGTGCTTATATTGCCGGTGTGTTTGCGGTTGTGGGTCATCTTTTTCCCTTGTATTTCGGATTCAAGGGCGGCAAGGGTGCAGCGACTGCGCTTGGTGCAATGACGGCAATTACACCGATTATTTTCCCGTGTGTTATGATTCCGTTTTTCATCGTTGTGCTGACCACAAAATATGTGTCTCTTTCTTCGATTATTGCGGTTATCTGTTTGCCTATATCCACTTTCTTTTGGTTCTTCCTGCGCCACGAGCCGTTTACTGTGCCGCTGATTGCTACACTGCTGATTGCCTTCCTCGTAGTATTCATGCACCGCTCCAATATTAAACGACTCATCAAAGGCGAAGAAAGAAAAATCGGTTCTAAAAAAGAAAAACAAGAAGAACCGAAAGAAGAACAGAAATAATTCTAAAAGCATCCTTTTTAAAGGGTGCTTTTTCTTTTGTAAAACCGTCATAATCTTATGCCCTGTCACAATAGAATAGAAAGGAGATCTTGAAGCGAAAGGGCGAAAGAACTTATGAAACAACGAAAACTGCTTTTCCTCATCGTCGGTTTGGTGCTTTTGATTGCTATTTTTACAGGGCTTTTCTTCTATGAGCGCAAGGTACAGAATACCCCCGAGCCACCGCGCGCAGGCGAATTACAGGAAGAACGCTATTTTCTGACTTCACGCGAGGAGGAAATCCGCGCTGTGTGGGTGAATTATATGGAGCTTTCGATGAAGGACGGCGACCAAAGTCAGGAGGCTTTTTTAGAAAAATCCAAGGAAATTGTAAATAACCTGTGCGAATCGGGGATGAATACAGTCATAGTTCATGTAAGACCCTTTTGCGATGCCTTTTATCCCTCTGCTTATTTTCCGTGGAGTGCCTATCTTACCGGAACACAGGGGCAGGCGCTTCCCTATGACCCCTTAGCACTGTTCTTGGATTGTGCAAAAGAAGCCGGACTTTTTGTCGAGGCGTGGATTAACCCTTATCGCGTTTCTCTTTCTGGGGATTTTGAAAGTCTAGCGCCGCAGAACCCGGCAAGACTTTGGCACGAACAGGGGGAGGACGAGCACCTCATCCTGTGCGATAAAGGAATTTATTTGAATCCGTGCAGTGAGAAAGCGAAAACCCTCATTTTAAACGGCGTGCGAGAGCTTGTGGAGCATTACCGTATAGATGCCGTGCATATGGATGATTATTTTTATCCCACCACCGACGCTTCCATAGATGCCGCGCAGTATGCCGCTTACCAGGCAGGGGGCGGCACACTCTCCCTAGCCGAATTTCGCTGTGAAAATGTGAACGCCCTGCTTTCCTCCATGTATGCCGCCATTAAATCCATACGCCCCGAGGTGCTGTTTGTGATTAGCCCCGGCGGTAATATTACCTATAATAAAGAAAGACTTTATGCCGATGTTGCGCTTTGGGGACAAAACGAGGGCTATTGCGATGTTTTAATGCCGCAGATTTATTATGGCTTCCAAAATAAAGTAAGGCCCTTTGAAGAAACAGCCAAAGCGTGGGCGGCGCTCGTGACCAATCCGAAGGTGAAACTTTGCTATGCCCTCGGCGCTTATAAATGCGGTACAGAGGACGGCTACGCCAAAGACGGTACAAAGGAGTGGAAAGAAAACAGTGATATTCTGTCACGCCAGCTCGCCTTTTGCCGAAAGCTTCCGAAATATGACGGTGTAGCGTTTTATGGCTATACCAACATTTACCTTGCGAAAGACAATGAAATTATGCAAAAAGAGTGGAAAAATCTAAAAAATATGCTACAATAGCCTTCAAAGAGTAAGTGGAAAAGTAAAGGAGACAAAATGCAAGAAAAATGGAAACGCTGGTTACCGGCGATTATTTTGGCATTGACGATACCGCTTCTTGTTTGGGGTATTCTTTCTTCTGCAAAGCAGGGGGAAGAGAGCGTAGTGGCGCAGGCAAGTCTGCAAGATGGTTTTTCGGAAGAAAGACCGGAAGATAAAACCTCGGCGCTTCAAATTCTTTCACCTAAGGAACAGGTCTTTACGCAAAGTGAGCCGACCTTACATATTGAGGGTAAAACCAATCCACGTCTCTTACTCACTATAAACGGCGAAACGATTACAGTCGCGGAGGACGGCAGTTTTACCTATTTGCTGAATCTGGCGGAAGGGGAAAATGTATTTATAATTTCCGACGGCGTGCAATCTTTGGAATATAGGGTGACCTATGCACCGCATCTTTTCTTCTCTGTTTCACCGACAAAAAATATTCTCTCCGGCGGCAATGAAGCTTTGCACGTCAGCGCAAAGGCCAAAGAGGGAAGCCAGGTGACGGCAACGCTCTCCAAAGAAACGATAACCTTAGTCGCCGGAAAAGTCGAAAACGGCGTGCAGATTTTTACAGGGGAATTTACCCTGCCGGCGCAGTCCAGTGTAAAGCAGAATCTCGGCAGAATTAAATTCCATGCAGAAAACGGCTCGAATCAGCAAAGCGTGCAAGGCGCCGCAGTGAGCATTTCGGCAAGACCGCTTCCCGATATTCCGATTGAGGTCGGGACAGGCACTGTAAAGCCGCCGCAGGTGCAGGGTGACCGTGTAGAGGTTTTACAGCCGACACAGGATTACGGCAGAGGCCCTGCAAAGGTCTTAGAGGTGCAAACCCCTTATGCCGAAACCGCCCCGAGCTCCAATTCCGGTGCGAAATCCACACCGAATGCCACACCGCTTGTAAACGGTACCTACGATTATATTGTAGATACCAAGGTGTATGACAACGACGAATATTACGTCACCAAATCCGGCCTTTTGGTCGAAGCGGAAAAATGCAAAAGCTTTGACGGCTTTGTTTTGCCGACCAATACCGTATCTTTAAAATCGGGCGGCAACGCGGATTTAGTTCTCACCATGAACTGGAAAGTGCCCTTCCAAAGCCAAATGAAGCCGCAGAAATACCATGCCGGCTATCAAGGCAGAAAATTTAATGTAAGTGCTTTCGACGCAGAATATATTGACTTTACGTTTTATTATACCAATGCCGCAGAGGGGGAAGTGCAGTTCCCAAAAAGCTCTGTTGTTTCCTCGGCAAAATGGGTTTCCAAGGGCGCGAAAGACGGTACGTCCACCTTACGCGTCTATTTCCGAAACAAGGGCTTTTTCTACGGCTATCATGCCTATTACGGGTCGGACAACCGTTTACATATCTCCTTTACCGAACCGCATAAGACAAGCCCCAAGGTCATTTTAGACATCGGCCACGGCGGCAAGGACTGCGGTGCTATCGGTGCGAACGGCGTCTATGAATCCACCGTCACCTTGCATATCGGCTCTAAGGTATACGAAAAGCTTCGTGCCAAAGGCATTCGAGTAGAATTGACGCGCGGCAACGATACCTTTGTTTCCTTAGATGCCAGACAGCAAAAAGCAAGGGTCGTAAATGCCAACCTTTTTGTCTCTTTACATGCGAATTCCGCACCGCCTAATCAAACGAAATGGATGGGACCGGAACTATACTATTATAGAGCTTTTGCAAAAGCTCCGGCACAGCGCATTGAAAATCAACTGCTGCAGGCATATAAAGAGATTTATAAAGATGATCCGCAGGCTCTTTCGAGGATTATCCCCTCGGACGGCGGCGTGCGGTATTATCCGTATAAGGTAACCAGATTAGAAGAATGTCCAGCTGTCCTTGTGGAGTGCGGCTACCTTTCCAATCCTACGGAATGTGCAGCACTTTGCGATGCGGCGAACCAAGAACGCTTAGCCCAGGCGATTGCCGACGGCATAGCGGAGTATTTCCAGAAGGATGTGCAATAAATTCCATGCAAAAGTTTATGAGCAGAACCAAACGATGTACGGCACTTGTGTTGTTATTGGGCTTGCTGATTGCCGCGGCAACGATTACGGCTTCGGCGGCGAATCCCGAACCACCCTTTATCGGCGCGTTTACCAATGCGAGCTTCGATAATTTGACCATGCGAAACGGTCCTGGAACCTCCCATGCACAAGTCGGACCGGGTATACCGAAGGGGGCCGAAGTAGAGGTCATGGCGTCTAAATCCTGTGATGACGGTACCTCCTCAAGACCGTGGTATTTTCTGAAATATACAGCGCCCGACCAAACCACATATTATGGCTATGCCGCTTCCAGACCGATTACCTATGTGCGCCCCATGGAGCCTAGTATGCCGTTTATCGGCAAGGCGGTAACGGGCGGCAGTCCTTTGAATATGCGAAGCGGTCCGAGTGTAAAACACGGCAAGGTCACTGCAATTCCGATTTATTCCGAGGTCACGGTGCTTTCCTTCGAGCCTTGCGATAACGGCTCCAAAGAAAACCCCGTTTGGTATTACATAGAATATCAGGGCAAACGCGGCTATGTAGCTACACAGTATGTGGAATTTGTTCGCGATACAAATCCACCGAAACCGTCGGTTCCAGACCCCGGCAAGCCTACACCGTCGGTCAAACCAGGAACTATTTTAGACCACAGTGCCCCGATGCCGGATTTCTATAAGCCTTATTTAAAGGGCATCATGCAGCGACATCCAAAATGGAAGTTCGTATTCTATGATACAGGCTTAGACTGGAATACCGTCGTTCAGGAAGAAAGCAAGGCTTGGCAAACCGATTCCGGTTGGCATTCCAAAAGCTTAGTCTCCGGCTCTATGCCGCTCTCTTATCGTCTGCCGTCTATCCAGACCATTCCCGTGGAGGGTAAATCCTGGTTTGCGGCAGATTCCAAAACAGTTTCCTATTTTATGGATCCTAGGAATTCCATGACCGATGCACGCCTCTTCCAGTTTGAGGCAGTATCCTATGACCTGACTGTGCAAACGCTTGCCGGCGTACAGAAAATGCTGTCGAGATCACACATGGCGAATAAAACCTTAGAAACCTACGACCACAGAACCATCACCTATGCCGAGGCGATTATGGAAGCTGCACAGCAGTCCGGCGCAAGCCCTTACTTTTTAGCTTCCCGTATCATTCAAGAAACCGGCTATTCGGGCAGTGGCTCGGTCAGCGGTACTTATCCGGGACATGAGGGCTATTACAATTTCTATAATATAGGTGCAGCTACAAAGGGGGATACCGTCGCCAATGCTTTGAAATGGGCGGCATCTACCGATGCAAATGAAATTAAAAATGCCGGAAGACCCTGGACCACACCCTACCAGTCTATCGTGGAAGGCGCAAAATGGATTTCGCGCAGTTATATCGCCAAAGGACAGGATACCTTATATTATCAGAAATTTGACCTCGTTCCGCCCAAACCCTTCGGTCATCAGTATATGACCAATATCGCGGCGCCTTACGGCGAATCCACGACTGTATATAAAAACTATAATGAGATGCAGATGCTGGATTATCCCTTCTTATTTAAAATCCCTGTTTATCGTAATATGCCGGGTATACAGCATTTGCCCGATTTCGATACCAAGGATTATTATGGCAGACGCCGCGGCGATGCAACCGGTGACGGTCAGCTGACCTTAGCAGATTATCAACAACTGAAGGAGGCGGCTGCACAGTGGAACTATACCGCTGCCGATGCACAGGACTTCATCGTACGGGATTTAAACGACGATAGAGCCGTTGATGCCTTCGATGCAGCCCTTTTAGACCACTTAATCGTAAACTAAATCCTAGAAAAGGAGACTCTCTTTATGAACTATGTTAAGAATGTAGCAGAATTAGTCGGGAATACACCGCTCATGGAGCTTAGCGGCTTCGAGGCGGCAACAAATGCCGACGCACATATTTTTGGTAAACTGGAATATTTAAATCCGGCAGGCAGTGCCAAGGACAGAATCGCCGTAGCCATTTTGGATGAAGCCGAGCAGAGTGGCAAGCTCCAAAAGGGCGGCACAGTCATCGAACCTACCTCGGGCAATACCGGTGTAGCGATTGCCGCAGTCGGTGCCGCACGTGGTTATAACATTATTATTGTTATGCCCGATACCATGAGCCGCGAACGTCAGCTCTTAATGAAAGCCTACGGTGCAAAGTTGGTTTTGACCGACGGGAAAAAAGGGATGCAGGGCGCAGTGGATAAAGCTGAAGAATTAAGACAGGAAATCCCGGGCAGTATTGTCGCGGGTCAGTTCGTAAATCCCGAGAACCCCAAAATGCATTACAGAACAACCGGACCGGAAATCTACAGCGCACTGGACGGTAAGGTAGATATCTTCATTGCAGGCGTCGGCACAGGCGGCACAGTTTCGGGTGTCGGTAAGTATTTAAAGGAACAGAATCCAGATATTCAGATTGTCGCTGTAGAGCCGAGCAAGTCTCCGCTTCTCTCCGAGGGTAGAGCAGGCGCACACGGCATCCAGGGCATCGGTGCAAACTTTGTACCGGATACCTTAGATAAAACTGCCTATGATACCGTTATGCCCATTGCAGATGAGGATGCACTCCATTACAGCCGCTTAGTCGCACATAAGGACGGCCTGTTTGTAGGTATCTCCTCCGGCGCGGCACTGGCAGCTGCTGTACAGCTTGCGGCTAAACCCGAGAATGCTGGAAAGAATATCGTAGCCTTGTTGCCTGACGGCGGTGACCGCTATCTTTCCACAGCCTTATTAGAGGATGATGAGAATCTGTAATAGGGGGAGCCTTATAGAGAATAAAAAGACATTCTCTAATAGCACTATATAAGGAAAATACTCTATACTATAATATAAGAAGGTTTGCACTGCGCAGACCTTCTTTTTTATATAGAAAAGGAACGAAAAAGGGGAGTTGAGTAAAGAATTTGAGAAAAGAAGAGCAAAAGAGAAAAAGTGAATTTTAGACTAAAAATGCCATTACTTTTCATATTTCACATAAAAAAAGAACCATAAAAGTACTTTTTATACGAATTGCCACGAACACCCGGCGGGGTTTAAAAGAACCAGTGGAAAATGAGATTTTTTGGGCGAAAAGTGTTGACTTTTGAGGCTCAATTTGGTATTATATCAAAGCTGTCACGTGAGACAGCAAGCGACAAAGCAAAAACCTTGAAAAAGTT